>Ga0209489_100284_pt1 | contig 88184 bp, 58 predicted proteins | sample SiratrowhiteBW_FD_187527 | JGI IMG/M metagenome (GOLD analysis project Ga0209489, IMG submission 187527) | Root nodule microbial communities of legume samples collected from California, USA - Siratro white BW (SPAdes) (version 2) | ecosystem: Host-associated > Plants > Roots > Nodule | place...
ATATATAAGGGACTTGGATTTCAGAAATAATAAAAATTATTGAAAAATATTTACAAAATTTTTTCTTAAAATATTCTTTAGAGTCCCAATTGCAGATCCCGTACGCACCATCCTCCACTACCCTGCTCCCCTGCCTCTCACACGCCAAAAGTTATTGTGTCCCCTCTTGGCAAGTAACGGCATGGTCCCCTCCATCAAGGAAATATTCGTGTTGCCTACCACAAAAATGACCCTAATGCTACTCTTTAAGGGGGAGGCACTATGAAGTGAGGAAGAAGAAAACAAAAGCGATTCAGAGGCAAAGAACCAGAGGCATAATAGAATTTACAGAAGTGATGCAAAGAAGCAAAATCAAGGCAGAAAGAATTATAAAAACAAAGAAGATTAAGTTTTAAGAGTCTTAAGGAAAGCTTCCAAGAATTCAACACTTTGGTAGAGATAAATTGAGAAAGGTAGATTACAGTGAAAGAAAAAAGAAATTGAATCTTCAACAGGTATGATCATAATTGCTTTGATTCTTGCTTTTGTCGCTTGTTTACTTGACATGTGGTTGCTTGAATCTGTTCAATGTCAAATGAGAAATGTTCAATTAATACACATGTTTCTTGCTTCTTCCGGGTGTGTTTGCCTTGATATATGTTTGCTTGAATCTGTTCAGTGTCAAATGAGAAATGTTCAGTTAATACGCATGTTTCTTGCTTCTACCGTGTGTTTGTCTTGATATGTGTTTGCTCGAATATGTTGAGTATCAAAATCAATTGAGAAATGTTCAGTTAATCTGTTTAATAAATTTCTTTGATTGAAAATGCATATTTCTTGAACTGTAAATTATAGTCTTTTCTTGGAGAATGCTACCTCAGGCACGTTCTCAACTCCAATTATGCCAAGAAACCGAAACCAACAGCATCAAACTCAAAACCTAGAAATGCTTTTCAGAACCCAATCAAATCCAGAATCCAAAAACCAAAAGCAAATAAATTAAAAGAAGAAAATAAAGAACAAGAAAGAAAGGGAAGAAGACGCGTTCGTCGTCGCTCTTTGCCACCATGGGAACCTTGCACGTCGTTATTGAAATTGCTCCATCAACCTTCCTCCAACTCCACCACTCCATTTTCCCTCAACACCTACACCCGAACCTCTAATATGAACGAAACACCACCATGTCAACCCACACTTCATCCTCCACATCGTTGCCGCCACATCATGGCACTACCGCAGCCCCTCTACCACCGTCTCACCACCACGTTACACCATCGCCGCCACAAGAGAACGCTCCAACCGCGTGTTTGAGTTAATATTAAGAATTTTATTTTTTATATGGCCAAAGCAAATTCCAATAGAAAAGGTGTTATAAAACACATGTTAAAATCATATTCATTTCGTGTATTAACTTGCAAAGGAGATGTTCTAGAATTATATATGTTTGTTTTTACTATATAAATAGATGATCTATATAAATAGATGATCTGAAACTCTGAATTCCATGATCGGAAGTGTGACGAAAAAAGAAGTAAATTAGGGATTTGAAAGAAAAAGAGTGAGAATGGGACTGAGAGAGTTTGCATCAATGGTGATGGTTGGTGGAATGTTAATGCTGGGAAGCGTTCTAGAGACTTCAACATAGATAGAATGCAGAGGAAACATCAGTGCGATGTTTGAAGAGTGTGGGGAGTTCTTCAGAGTAGATGGGTCAAGAGTTATTCGTAGAGTGTTGCAAGCAATTGCGAAGACAAAACTATTATAAATTATTATTATTATTATTATTATTATTATAAATATTATTATTATTATTATTATAATAATAATAGTAATATTGTTATTATTATTAAGATTAATATTGTAATTATAAATAATCTTATTATTACTATTATTATTTTAAAATATTTTAAAATATTTTATATATAACACTGAAATTAAAGATATTAAGTAATAAGCAAGTTATTAGTTGTATTTATAACTTCAAAAAAAATATAAAAGATTTAATAGAACAAATATTATTTCTTATAATATAGGAATTGACTTAAAAAATACATAATTCATAGAATCATTCAACCAGCACTTGCAGCAGTCATATATGGTGAGAGATTGGTCTTCTATGAGTTTGGTTTTGTGAGTTATCGTGATACTCTCTTTTGACGCAATGAATCACCGCTATTTTAAAGATTGTTACATTGAAAGTGAAGTTGACTTTATTTATGGCAACAACTAATCTTACTACGAGGTAATTCTACCTATATTTTTATATTAATCCATTTATTATTTTTTCGGATAATTTGATGATAAATTTTTTTATTGGTTAATTTGTTGGTAATTAGCGATGAATTAAATTTGTCAATAAAATTCCTTAACAATAATATTTTACTAAGAGATAAAATTTCGTCAACAGTAATTTGACATTTTCTTGTAGTGTAAACCTTAAAATTTTTATAATTTAGTTTAAAGTATTTAGGATTTAGGGTGCCTACGTGCGTGCATATATGTGCGTGAGTTAATATTATGAATTTTATTTTGTTATATGGCGTAAGCAAATTCTAATGAAAAAGGTGTTATAAAAGATGTGTTATGATCTTATTGATTTCGTGTATCAACTTGCAAAAGAGATGTTATATGTTTGTGTTTGTTGTATAAATAGATGATCCAAAACTCTAGATTCCATGATCGAAAGTGTGAGGAAAGAAGATGTAAATTAGGGATTCGAAGGAAGAAGGGTGAGAATGGGACTGAAAAATTTGCATTAACGGTGATGATTGGTGGAATATTAGTGTTGGGGAACCTGCTAAAGACATCAGCATAGATAGAATGCGTAGTAAAAAACAGTGTGATATTTGGATATTGTGGGAAATTCTTCAGAGTGGATAGCCAAGAATGCTATCATTATTGTCATTATTATTATTATTATTATTATTATTATTATAAACATTATTATTATTATTATTATTATTAATACTATTATTATTAAGATTAATATTATAATTATAAATAATTTTATTATTACTATCATTATTTAAAAATAATATTATTATTATTATTAAAACTAATATTACTATTATTATAATTATTATTATTCTTATTATTATTATGTTATTATTATCATAATAATAGTAATACTGCTATTATTATTAAGATTAGTATTATAATTATAAATATTATTAAAACAATCTTATTATTATTAATATTACTATTATTATTAGTATTATTAATATTATTGTAAATATTGTTGTTATTATTATTGTTAGTAGTATTATTATAAATGTTATCGTTATTATAAATATTATTATTATTATTATTTATATTGTATTATATTATTTATATTATTATTATAATTATTACTAATATTTTTATTTTTATTTTATGTATTGTTTGTACTGTTGTTTGATTTATATTTTTATTCTTATTTTTATTAATATATTAAGTATTAGTGACAGAATAAATTCGTTAGTAAATTAATGGGAATCTGTTATTAAATTATCCGTTAATTTACTGACGGATAATTTTGTGCAATTTTTTCGTTGATAAATTCATCAATAATTGACAATGGATTAAATTTGTATGTAAAATCTATCAATAACTATAATTTACCAACAAATAAAATTTCGTCAATAAATTTTTATTGATAATTTAACTTTTTCTTGTAATATAAACTTTAAAATAATTATAATTTAGTTTAAAGTATTTAGTATTTAGGATGCATATATTCGTGCTTGTGTATGAATGCGTGAGTTGATATTAAAAATTTTATCGTAATATCTAAAATGTATATATTGTGCCTAAATATCCATTGATATTCTTTATTGAATGTATTAAACTACAATATTTATCTTCATATGAAATTTATTAATTATACATAGAAATTAAATGAAACTAATTAATATTTTTCAACCGATAATTATAGTAATGCTTTTTCAATAAAATTACTGAAGATAGAAGTCGGAGATATTTTATTCCTTTTCAAGATTGAGAGAGTAGGGTACTTTTTTTTAGTATTTAAATGGGGTCCTTGTGCTCCTAAGAATCACTCAACACACTATCTACCAAAGAGTCCTTTCCTCATCCTATGACTTTCCTCCTCGGCTTGGTTGCAAGTTCTTTCTTTAGCCTCGGTAAAGTCATAGATTGTGGAGCAAAAAAACATTTCAAATACCATAACTGTTGATCCAAAAAAAGAAGCATTTACAACAATTCAAGGTGCCATTGATTCGGTAAAGAGCAAAAATGATAAATGGGTGAAGATTCACATTAAGGCTGGCTTATACACTTAAGTTGAAGATTTATCTATATATGATGTATACAATTTTTGTGTTATCAACAAACAAGAATTTATTAAGAAAATGTATGTTTATAACAACGTTCTTACAACTACATATATTTTTGAAGGGTAGGGCAAAAGAGATAACCACCATTACATCAAGTGGCCACCACTCCACTCTCACCGTTACAAATAAATTTGAACTAAACGACAACTTGGGTGCTACTTTTGTTTCTATTCTCTCCAATGTAATTGTTAATGACATTATCTTCGAGGTAATTTCTTCTATTTCTTTCTTTGATTGGTGAATTTTTATTGTGGAAGATGTGAGTGACATTTTTTTAACTATTTCACTCTCCAGGAGTGAATCTTAAAATTTCTAATATCATATAGAATATAATTCATACTAAATTTTAATTATTTCTATCTTATTCAATACATGTCTTAAAAAATAGTTTTAATTAAATGATTTTTTTTAATATTTTTCTATCAAATATTAAATAAAAAAATTTTAAAAATATTTTTAAATATAACACTAAAATTAAAGATATTGAGTAATAAACAAGTTATAAGTTGTATTTATATGAATGGAAAAAACAAATACAAAAGATTTAATAAAACAAATATCATTTCTTATAATATGCGAACTGATTTGGAAAATGCAAAATTCAAATAATCTGGTGGGGTCACAACCATTCAACATGCACCTGCAGCAGCCATATATGGTCACCAATCGGTCTTCTATAAGTGTGGTTTTGTGAGTTATCAAGATACTCTCTTTGATGTAATAAATCACATTATTTTAAAGATTGTTACATTCAAGGTGAAGTCGACTTTATTTATTACAACGGTCAATCTTACTACAAGGTGATTGTACCTATATTCTTACATTAATCCATTTATTATTTTGTCGCACAATTTGATAATAAATTTTTTTGTTGATAAATTTCTGGGTAATTAGTGAAGGATTAAATTTGTTTATAAAATCCATCAGTAATAATATATTACCGAAAGATAAAATTTTGTCAATAATCTGACTTTTTTTTGTAGTGTAAACCTTAAAGTTGTTATAATTTAATTTAAAGTATTTATGGTTTACGGTGTGTATGTGCATGCATGTGAGTGCATGAGTTAACATTAAGAAATTTATTTTTTATATGGCACAAGCAAAATCCAATGAAAAAGGTGTTATAAAACATGTATTATAATTATTCATTCAATGTATCAACTTGGAAAGGAGATATTCTAGAACTGCATATGTTTGTGTTTGTTGTATAAATAGATGATCTGAAACTCTAGATTCCATGAATGGAAGTGTGAGGAAACAAGAAGTAAATTAGGGATTTGAAAGAAGAAGAGTGAGAATAGGACTGGGAGAATTTGTATTAATGATTATGGTTGGTGGAATGTTAGTGCTGGGGAACCTGTCATGGACTTAAGCATAGATAAAATACGGATGAAACTTCAGTGTGATATTTGAAAAATGTGGGGAGTTCTTAAGAGTGAATTGGCCAAGAGAGCCATCTGCTGAGCTTGGAGGAACTGTGAAGACAGAATTAATATAAATTATTATAATTATTATGTTATTATTATTATAAACATTACTATTATAATAATAATAGTAATACCGTTATTATTATTAAGAATAATATTATAATTATAAATGTTTTATTATAAAGAAAACTATTATTATTATTATAATTATTACTAATATTATATTTTTATTTTAAGAATTATTTTTATTGTTTTTTCATTTATATTCTTATTATTATTTTTATTACTATATTAATTTTTTATAAAATAAATCTGTCGGTAAATTGGCCGCAATTCGTTAAAAAATTATCCGTTAATTTACTGACAAATAATTTGGCGCTTATTTTTCGGTTGATAATTCGTCGGTAATTAGAGACGGATTAAATCTGTATGTAAAATTCTTTAATAATAATATTTTACCGACAGATAAAATTTCGTTGGTAATTTTTTCTCAGTAATCTGACTTTTTCTTGTAGTGTAATCCTTGAAATGGTTACAATTTAGTTTAAAGTATTTAGGATTTATGATGTGCACGTGCATTCGTGTGCGGGCGTGAGTTAATATTAAAAATTTCATTGTAATATCTAAAAAGTATTTATTTTGCCTAAATATTTCTTGCGACGTCGTCGACGACGACTGACGACAATCTGATAAATATGTGAAAAAATGGGGTGAAAATAAAGAGATGGAGTCGCCACCATAGTTTATTATGGAAAACTATAAAAAAATCAAGAAAAATGAAATGGAATGATAACCAAAGATGAGTTTGGGAGTCGGCTACGCATGGAGACGGTATTAGCTCCCCACAACGTTTGTCTTAAGACAATTACCTTTAATCAAACGAGCAAAATTAAATGTGGTTTGTAAAATACTTATTTTTCCTACAAATAAAAATAAAACGCAATTAATAACAAAATAATAAATTTTCAATTAAAGGACTCGACAAGGATTGACTTTGCTCCTACGTATTTCTATCCATTATAGAAAACCAGGACACACGTAGTTCTAAAAGAAAATTGAGTTATTTTGGAAATTTAATATATTTTTATTTTTTTAAAATTTTATATTTTTATATTTTTTATTATTTTTTTGAGAAATTTGATATTTTTGTATAGTTTTGTATTATTTATTATTTTTAAAAATTGAAGAGTTATTTATATATCATGTATACAGTTTTTGTGTTATCCACAAACATGAATTTATTAAGAAAATACATGTTTATAACAATGTTCTTACAGCTACATATATTTTTGAAGGGTAGGGCAAAGAGATAACCACCATTACATCAAGTGGCCACCACTCCACTACTACCTTTAAACGACAACTTGGACACTACATTTGTTTCTCTTCCTCCAATGTAATTGTTATTGGCATTACCAGGTAATTTCTTCTATTTTTTTTTCTTTTTAATGGTTGATTTTTTATTGTAGAATATGTCAGTGATTTTTTTTTAAAATATTTCACTCTTCATGAGTGAATCTTAAAATTTCTAATTTCATATAGAATATAACTCATACTAAATTTTAATTATTTCTATCCTATTCAATACATATCTCAAAAAATAGTTTTTATCAATTGAGATTTTGTTTTTAATATTTTTATATCTAATGTTAAATAAAGACGTTTTAAAAAAATATAGCACTAAAATTAAGGATATTGTGTAATAAGTTTTAAGTTCTATTTATATGTATTGAAAAAAACAAATATAAAAAGATTTAATAGAATAAATATTGTTTCTTATAATATGTGAATTGATATGGGAAATGCAAAATTCGTATAATCTTGTGGGGTCAGAATCCATTCAACTTGCACCTGTAGCAGTCATGTATAGTGACAGATCGGTCTTCTACGATTGTGGTTTCGTGAGTTATCAAAATACTCTCTTTGATGCAATGAAACACCATTATTTTAAAGATTGTTACTTTGAAGGTGAAATTGACTTTATTTATGGCAACGATCAATCTTATTACGAGGTGATTATACCTATATTCTTATATTAATCCATTTATTATTATGTTGGATAATTTGGTGACAAATTTTTTTGTCAGTAAATTTGTCGATAATTAACGACGGGTTAAATTCGTCGGTAATAATATTTTACCGACAGATAAAATTTCGTCGGTAATTTTTTATCAGTAATCTGACTTTTTCGTGTAGTGTAAACCTTAAAATAGTTATAATTTAGTTTAAAGTATTTAGGATTTAGGGTGCGAACTTACGTACGTGTGCGTGCATGAGTTAATATTAAAAATTTTATATTTTATATGGTGAAAGAAAATTCCAATGGAAAACGTGTTATAAAACACATGTTATAATCTTATTTATTCCGTGTATCAACTTGCAAAGGGACATTGAAAAAAGAAATAAATTAGGGATTTGAAAGAAGAAGAGTGAGAATGGGACTGATAGAATTTGCATTAATGATGATAGTTGGTGGAATGTTAGTGCTGGGGAACTTGCCAAGAACTTCGACATAGATAGAATGTGGAGGAAATTTCAGTGTGATATTTGAATATGTGGGGAGTTCTTCAGAGTAGATGGACCAAGGGAGTCATCCGCAGAGTGCTACGAGGAACTGCAAAGAATATAGATACGAAGTGTGCCTATGCTTACATTGTTGAAAGGTCTGACATTGGCTCGAGGAATGGAATCAACCTTAACAAAATTGTGTATGTGACCAAGGTTTGTGGAATCCCACTTCCTCTGAATCTGCACTGCAGAGGTAATCAATAATCACTTCTATCACTAATTCTTTTTCTTATGTACTTCCTGTCAACATTCAATTTCGTCCAGATGAAAAATAAAAAAATAAAAATATTTTATTTCTCACTTTATTTCATTTTAGGTATAATTTCCAGATTAAAAAATTAAAAATATAAATATAAACATAATAAATAATAAATAAAAGAAAATGCAATGAAGCAAGAAGGAAAAAGGTAAGAGGCAGAAGGAATGAGAAAAACGTGTTGAGAAGCAAGGAAGGAGAAGTGATTTCTTTTTTAAAAGTTTATTAGGCACGTGGCACATCCTCATTGGACGTGCCAAATTTGAATTCAGCCCCTTCCTCCCTATATATACCCACATGAACAGTGTAGCGGGGAATGGGTAATTCTCAAAAAATTCGCAAAGACGAGGTAAAAATTTCAGAATTCATAAAGATTTGAGGGAGCATTTTTTGAGAGTGATTTTGTGAGAGAGAAGTGAAACGGAAGCTCACCGGAAGAGAGCCAAGGTCGCTGGAGAGGGAGAAGGATTTGTCGGAAAAGAGAGGTGGTCGAACGAAGAAGGCTTGCTTCAACAAGTAACAGTTAACATGTTCTCTGTTTGAATGCATTGAAGAATAATTGTACTGTTCATTTTTCGAATTTGTGTTTATCATGCTTTGCCTCTTGAATGTTTTGATACTTTGATTTAAATTATAACTATGATACTTCTTGAAGAACTCTATCTCTAGAACCTCTCCTCTGAAATCTTAAAAGTCTTAAACTGATGACATCAGATGTTTTATATTTTGTATATAGTTACGTTGTGTTTGTGTGTTTTTTTAATAATTTTGTTGCACCGAGTTAGTTTCGGTGTAAGTATTTGTTTAGATATTTGTTCCACTTTTATGAAGGTGTCAAATCAATTTGTTTTTCTCTTTTTCCATACTTCTACTCTCATTAATCATGTTCTATGTGAATCAAAGTCACGTTCATTAGTAGTATTACATTCATAAAAAACTCCAATAAAGTCCACATCCATATTTTTCCACGTATACCTCGAAGCAAAACCTTATTACTGTAAATATGAAAATGTCTATATGAGGCCTAAGTCACGATTCATATGCTTCTAATAAACCATATTTTGATTATTCAACAACAACTTTGCACCAATCATCCTTTTGTTTCTCACTGCCATTTTTTTCCACTGTCATACTTTGTTTCCTCCATTGTTCACCTCCAATCCTTCATGACATTTTACTTCTCCATCTCCACTACCGTCGTTACCGCGAGTATCTGTGGCTTCTCCAGCACCTCTGCGAGTCTTTGCGACTTCTATAACATCGCCACGAGACACTACGACTTTTCTATCATCACCGTGAATCTCTGTAGCTCCTCCATTCTGCCATACAACGTTTCCATTTACTGCAGGACCAACTCCTTTGTGCCTTCCATACACTATCAATCCCTCATCATCATTGCAGCGCCGTTGTTGTTTTCATTTTTCTCACCTAATCCTAATACAATTAGGGTAGAATGTTTTTATGAGGCAAAGAAAGGATTGGATTTGGGCTTCAATTGATCTTGATTCAATGAAAGGAAGAATAGACTGCTTCCTGCACCTCCAAGCACCTCTCGGGCACCTCTAAACTTTTCAATTTGAACCAAAATACCCTTAAAATAGTATTGTGAAGACCAAAATACCCTTCTACCCTAAAACCTCTCCACGAACCTCTCCTCATTTCACTTCTGCAGCGCCACCTCCAAGCACAACCACCGTTCGTCGTGTGTTTTCTTAGTTGTAAAGTATTTGAGAGATTTGGTGCAGTTTGCGTTTTGGGGGCGGGTTGCGTCTCGATTAAAATGAATTGCGGAACGGAGCATTCCGCAATTCTGCTACGGATCCAGAGGACAGTTGCGGAATGCTTCGTTCCGCAACTCATTTCGCAGGAAATATAAGTTGCGGAATGCTCTGTTTTGCAACTTATATTTCTTGCGAAATGAGTTCCGGAACGGAACATTCTGCAAATGTCCGGAGAACGGTTCTGAAACACCTCGTTCAACAACTCAGTTTATACGAATCAGTTGTGGAATGGATGGTTCCAAAACTGTTCTTCGAATCTGGAACTGTCCACTTTCTACCTAGCCACCTCTATAAGGATAAAATCGTAATTTCATAAAGGGTATACTTGAAATTTTTTGAATTTTGGAGGTGTATGAAGAAGGCTTGGAGCTACAAGAAGAAGCAGTCAGAAGAATAAGGTGATATGGCATAGCTTTGGGCATTGGACCAATTTTCCATTTAGTTCTAACGAAAATTGTAATTAAAAGGAAGAAATTAAATGTAAATAGTGAAATTGCTTACTTGAATAAAAAAAGTGCATAGAGAGTGAGAATTGGGTTTAGGCCTAAATTGCTATTTGTTTAAATGAAAGAGTATTTTGAATTTCTTAAAAAAAATAAAAAAAAAAGTGTGGTTGGTTTTCATTGAAAAGGATAAAAATCTCAAGAGAAATGTTGGGCTTTGCCCCATTAGTTTTAGTTTGTGCATATAAATATAAAAAAATAACAAATTTTATATTATTTTTAGTTTTGATTTGAAAAAGGAATAAGTTAGAAAAGATTGGGCTTATAGCATTTTTATATATTTTAGTCCATTTTGCTTTTCCATTTTTTTAATTTTTTTATTTAGATTTAAAACCATTTTCTTATTTTTCTTATATTTTTAATAAATTTTATATTTTATTAAAAATTCATTAAAAATTATTTTTTTAAAAATAAAATTTAATTGAATTTTCAAATGACCGTACGTGTCAAGCGAAAAATAATAACTTTTGACTGAATTCCAAATGGTCACATGCGTCATACGGAATTTAATTCAGAAAGTTTCAATTTTCGTTTGGAATATCAAAAAGGTCGTACGTGTCTAATGATATCCAAAATGAAATTTAACTTCCAAAAATAACAAAAATATAAAATATAAATTTTAAAATAAAAATATATTTCCCAAAACATCTCATCTGTCCTCCAGAACTACATATGTCCTAATTCTCCGTTTCTTTTAATGAAGATATGTAGGAGCGAGGTCAAACCTTGTCAGGTTCCCTTTAATTTAAAATTCATTTTTGTTTTGTTTTATTTTAAATTCTTTTCATTGTATATTTAGGTACTCCTGCTTTACTTGTTTTATTATTATTATGTTTGGAAATTTAAACATTCTAAAAAATCATATTTGTTGTTATTCATTTTGATTAAAGTTACTATCCTTGGACAGACGTTGTGGGGGTGCTAATACCTTCTCCACACATAACTGACTCCCAAATCCATTCTTTGATTCGCAGACCACCTTTTCCTATTCTTTGATTTTTCCATAGTTTTCCTTAATAAACTATGGTGGCGACTCTATCTCATTTTTACTCCTTTCCATTTTCAAATTTTTGTTGAATCGTTGTTAGTCTGATCGCGACTTTGCCTAACTAATTTCTTTGAGTGGAACTGTAGTTTTTAGAGTTAACCATTCCTCCTTATCCTACACCATATCCTGCTCCTGATACCGAGGAGTGAACTTGAAGTCAACAATGAAGACTAATGCATAATATAAATAAGTCAGCCAAACATGGTCTGCACTGCATGTGTTCTTGCGTCCTCTCCTGTACTGCATATCTTTTTGTTTTTATTCTTCATGGTTTATGATTATGAAGTAGTTAATGTAAGACACTGAGATCAATGTTAATCCAGACAGTGCCCTTCTATATATACATGTATCCAACTTTTTTTGATAGTTCTCCAAATACTTTATAAAATTGTTTAACTAAATGAATAACCTTCAAAGTTTGTTTAGAATATAGAAACATAGCCATTTGACACCATTTTATGAAATAATTCAGACAGTTATTTACAAAATGTTAATTTTAAGAGGATTTAAAGATGTTAATCTAATGAAATCCTTGCTTTAAAGAGCTCTTCATGTTATATAGGTGTCACAATTCGATCTAGGAAACTAAACACATAACATATAAAGTAAAATATAAACTCTATTAATTTTTCAGCTTTGTTAAAATATACTACACTAGTAGAAAAACGGTCTTCAAAGTTAGTTATGGGGGCCTCTTAACGTTGGTTACAAAATTGACGTAGACCAAGGCGATGTTGAAAGTTTTCAAATATCACGTTAGTTATTCAATCGACATCATATATTCAACCACCACGTTGGTTTAAACTAGGCCTTGATGTCATAGACCCATTTCAAAAATAGTATATAATAGTGCTGAAGAGACAATACCACGTCGGTTGGGTAGTTGAAACCCACGTGGTCTTTATGCGGATTTTTAGAAATCAAATGGCCCATCGGTTGTAACCATATAACCGACGTGGTATTGCCTCTTCAAACTTTTTTACATGGAATACTATGTCGATTTTGCCCATAATTGACGTGGTGTATCCTTTACCATGTTGATTTTTGTCGTAATCGATGTTGTGTATGTGTTTTTTTTTTAAATATACAGAACGAATTATTTATTAGCCATAATCCTGCATAATAGTTTCATCCACATCTAAAATACGTTTGAGAATTCAATTATCATATTATAATTGCAGTACAATACATATGTAATTAATATCTACATAAATACAGTGTTATATACACTTCTAATCTACACTAATCTACAAACTACTTCTAAGTTCGAGAAAATATCTTGCCCATTCTATTTGAAGTTCTTCTAGTGTTTGCTTATCCAATAACTCTGGGTATTGAAAAACCTCAAATAAATGTACAACATGTGTTATGAAGCATGTATGTGAAACTTGAAAATCATTTGACTTATCTACAAACTTAAGACATGTTCTTACCTGCTCCCAAGAATCGGTGATACCAGCTTCTCCTATGGTTCTCCCAAGAATCATTTGACATATCTAGTCTTTTTCCATTCACACAATTCACACGGGACAATAATATATTCCATTTATTCCTGCTCCATTTCATTCAGCAAATTCTAAAAAAACTTCAACACCTTTCTCATACACATCACTTATTCGACTTGCATTTATCCAATTTCGATCCATGATTACGTTTAGTGAAAGATTTTCACACACATTACTCAATGACCAAATTAAATATAAATTTTCGGGGATCGAACATCTCTGGACTCAGCACTCAAACGCGTTTCTTATATATCAAACTATACACAAAGAGCATTTCAATACACACAAGCATTCCAAACTTACAAGCATTATAGACAACCATTCCAATCATACAATAATGTATAAATAAAATACAAATTGTTGGGGACCGAACATCCCCAGGCTCAGTGCCCATACCCGCAACATATATAGCAAAGACACACAAAAACCATTCAAAATTCAGACAACCATTCCAATAATACAGATACAACTTTTCAAAGATGATAAAAATAATACCTCTTGAAGAGCCGTGGTGACGCCAAGCACAGAGAATGAAAACGCACACAATGGAGCTTGTCGCAACCTCTTCGACGACGATGATACAAAAAAGAAGAAATTATTTTTAATTTAATTGTGTAATATGGAGGAAGTAAATAAAAATAATGAAAATGGAGTCGCCACAATGATTTTAAGGAAAACTATGAAAACCAAAAGAGAAACGGTTTGTGAGTTCAGAGAAAAGGGTAAGGGAGTCGGTTACAAGTGGGAAAGGTATTAGCACCCCACTTCGCCTGTCCAAAGATAGTATCCTAAATCGAAATGTGAATGAGAAATAAAAGATTTTCTAAATGCTTTAATTTTCTAATTTAAACAAAGAAGTGTAGGCAAAAATGGGGATTTAAATTAAGGAGGACCCGACGAGGTTTAACCTTGCTCCTACGTATTTCTATTATGAAACATCAAATAAGGGCATACACAGTTCTTCCTATAACAAGCGGAGTTGAGTTTTTTTTATGATTTTCTATTATTTGATTATTTTTCTATTTTTTCTATTTTTTTTACTAGATTAGAGGATGAGGGCTATTTTGGTCTTTTTGGTATTTTTATGAAGAAAAGACATTGGTTATAAGATCAAAAGGAAGGCATCGATCGTGCAAATACTCCACGCACAATGCTAGCGGACATGGCTCACATGGGAATTGTATGGTTGGGTTATTATTACTTTGATTCGCTAAACTCTCAATGCATGAAAGGTAACAACATACGTGCATTTCCTTACATTGCGAGTCTAAACGAGCCAAAGCTTTAGAGAGAAAGGGGGTTTTACTCTTAACCACTGTAGATGAACCCTAAAGGGCAGCATACGTGCCAAGGGCTATCACCTCAGTGGATTAAGTTTTCACCACAGCAAGGGAAGCCAAAAGAGGAAGATTTGTTCAAGATGCAAGCCATGAGCTAGATCAAACACATTCTTTAATAGGCGGCTAGACCTAGGTCAGCCCTCAACACTAAACCTAATGGGCCCAAATTTTTCAATTATGGTCCAACGAATAAAAACTGATAATGGGACAGCTCCTCTTCAATTCCAGAATTAATTTCCAAACCCAATAAAATTCAAAGTTTCCCTAAAAATAATAATAAAATAAGCTCAGAAAATTCGAATTAAATAAAATTAAGAATTTCTTTTAAATGAAGCTCAAACAGTAAAATTGAAAAAAAAATAGACAATTAAGCACAAATCACTAATCAAATTAAGTACAGAAAGACAAGTAAATAAGGAAAAATAATGACTCATCAACTTGACATTAGTTCCACAATCTTTTTGTGATAGAAAGAATTATGTAGTAAAAAATAATTTATTCTAAAAGGATTAAAATTTCAAATCAACATTGCTTGCATTAAATTCTTCCAAGTTCAATTTGAAATTAGATATATTTACTTACAATTTGTCAAATTATTATACACCAAAAGTCAAATTCAAAAATTTCACATTAATTAATATTAAAAATTATGAAGTTAATTAATTGAATTTAAGATTGTTTAGTTGATTTCATCTTTTTTTCATGTGTCATAAAAAAAATTATCTTCTCCAGTAAGTAGTAAGTAAACATTAAACAACTAGACATAGGCATAAAGTAAAATATATGCAACAATACACTTCTACCATCCTAAACAACATCTTCGTCACCAAGTTACAAGATATACACTAGTCTTAGTTTTAACCAAAAGTTTCTACCTATACATCTACCAATGACCCTTTACTCATCGAAATTTCAAAATTTCAAAAATTGAAGTGTACTACTTGAGCTAACCCTTAACAGAAATTCAAATACTTACTTAATCACATTTTAATGCCGATAAGGAAAATAATGGTAAATGTTTTAATTTGCTTATTTTGTAAAAAAAGAAGAAGGCTTAAGCCCTTAAAAAAGTGTGCAACTTGAGCTAACCCTTAAAAAAAAGTTAAATACTAAATCACATTTTAATAGCAATAGGGAAAATAATGATAAATGTTTTAATTTGATGACTGAAAAAATGGCTTAAGCCTTTTTTATTGTGGTATAAATATGTGATATGAAATCCTCCATTCCATGGAGAGGGTCATATTAATTTTGAAGATAGGAAAGAGTGTTTGCAGATGCAAGAATAATGTTGGTGGCATGTGGGACTGCGCTGATGGTGACAGGGTGTTAGGTATCTAAGTGTGAGTCTAAGTTCCACATTGAGTAGAAATGAGAAAGTTGAGCAACATATAAGAAAGAAGACCCACAAACTCAATGTCTTAAGGTTTTTGGTTGAAGGTGGTGTCATTCCCTTGTATGGGTCGACTCTTCTCTCATTCTTGGTTGACGGAGGTTTCAAGCAAGCGCTGTTTAAGTATGTAAATGGTTGTACAAGTGAGGATCGTTTGTGAGTGAGAGGTACTTGTGTTTGAAAATGTTTCTGCTTAGTGTTTGAAAATGTTTCTGCTTGAGGGGGAGTGTATCAATGTGGAAGAAGGACTCTCACTTGAGGGGGAGATTGTTAGGTATCCAGTGAGTCTAAGTCTCACATTAACTAGAAATGAGAAAGTTGAGCAATATATAAGAAAGAATACCCACAAAAATGATCCCATTCCCTTGTATGGTAAACTGCTTGAAAGCCATTCAAATTTTGAATTCACCCCTTTCCTCGCCAGACGCAAAATTGGAAGTAAGAAGGGTGCAGGGGGTGAAAGGAGTGAAAGGTAGTTTTAGGATTTAAATTTAAAGCCAAAAGTAATTTCGTCTTTTTCATGTATGGTATTGAGGTGAAGGAGAAGCTCTCTCCAATTTTCTTGGCCATGTTTCTCCAACTTGAATGCCCAGGTGAGTAGCCTAAATTCATTTGCTAGTTTCAAATGACATTTGTACACTAAATTAATTTATTATCGTAATAGAGATTATGTCAATGCTATGTTTTGAAAAAAAATTATGTAGTTTAATGTATGCATTTGCTCTATTATTATTCAAAATAGAAAATGTAAGAGTGTAGTAATATTGGTGTAAAAGTGCATAGTATACGAAAAAATATAATTACATGATTTTTTTTATAACAAAATATACGAGAGAGGTAAGAAGAAAAGAGAGAAAAGTATAAAATAATTTTATTAATGTAATAAAACATACTCTAGCTAAAAATGTTATAATATTTTACTGTGTAAACATTAGGTCTTTATTTTATTAAGAAAGTCGAAACCATTTTTGTATCATATCAAGGGCCTATGAAACTGGATCCAAATTCGTTCTTTATGATGATTAATGTATTTCTTCACGGAAGCAAATAAACAAATTGAAACTCGCACATACATACTCAGAACTAAGCATTTACTTTTTAAACCGAAGTGCGAATACAAAATCTGAACATCTTAATTACTTAGTTGTTCTTATAATATCATTTAAACAAATAATTTATAACTTATACATTTATTTATATATTTATCTAATACATAAACATCCAGATAAGATAAAAGTGTTTTATATATTATACTTTTCATTCCTGGCCTTTTGACCTTTTTTTATTCAAATAAGGCATTTGTTTTTATCTATTCCTTGTCCCTTACTTCCCCCAAAAGACGGGTTAAGTTAATTGAAATCTCTCTCTACTTTAAGATGATGCATGGGCGAGAAATATCATTGTCTGCAAAATATTATATGAGAAAACTTAACATCACCTTTTATTCTTAGAAATGTAAAAATAATGAGAACAGGATCGTTGGACTCTCCAACACTTTCTTTCTTGTATAGTGACAAAATTGAGTTTGAACTTGTATCCTCCTGCAAACTATTTAAAATTTCACTACTTAGCCCATTGTAATAGGTTTATATACTGCATTTTTCAATACATTTTCTTACTGCCCAAGATTTATGTGAATGTCACTAGTTTGAGAATGGGGCCACCAAATGGGAAACGAGATTCATGTATTTAGTGGGACTAGCATAAATTTGAAGCAACAAGAAAGTGTAATAGTGACAAGATGTATACTAGTTTTTCTTTGAAATAAAAGCTACTTTTTGGATGATATGACAATCAATTTGTTGCATGACAAAATCTTGAATCAACAAGCTACAAGTGAAGGGTTGAAATAAAATCAGTGAATCAAATACAAGTTAAGGAATGAGATAAACTATGTCTGAATGAGGCTGGGAAAGACACTGTCTGAAGAACAAATTTTTTGTGAGGTGCCTATTGTCTCAGCCGCACATGTTGAAGATTTATAACATTAAAGGGTCGAGCGTTTTTGGTACTGTGTTGTGTCCTTAGCTAGTGCTAGACTTAGTCTGTAACCTTAATGGAGTTCAGTTTTAAACATATATTATTTGGGTTTTTCTTGTATTATGGTACTGTTCGTACCTCTATTAATTTGATGGTTTTTTTGGCTGATTAAAAACAAGGAATGAGATAAACACGACAAACAAAATTTCGAATTGAACAATGGTTTGCTGATTATCAAATGCTACATTGTACTCGATTCTTCTTTGTTCTGGCTTTGGCAGCATCGTGGTGTTCTACAAATAACCTGGCAGTAGGAGTGACACAGCAAAGAACAACACTGAGAGTTGTTGCTGCATAAATCCAAATACTCGGGTAGCTTGGCAATTAACACCAGTAGCAGATCTGTTGTAGAAGGACAAAATCAATGTCGAGATTTCATGTGAGAATTCTTCTGTCTTAGAATTGCATCACTTAGCTTCACGGCATCTAGATTGTCTTTGACATTATGCACCCTAACAAAATTAGCCCCTCCTAAAATACCAGCTGTGACACAAGCGATTGTAGCAGGATCCCTCTCGGCCGCAGGACGAGCACAAATTTCACCTAAAAACCTCTTTCTCGAGGGTCCAATTAGCATGGGAGCATGAGAGATGGACAAACTTCTTGTGCCAATCTCTTTTCTGATATCAGGTAGTCCCAAGAGGATTTCCAAATTGTGTTCAGTTTTCTTTGAGAACCCAATGCCAGGGTCAATGATAATTCTCCATGCTGGTATTCCTGACATCTCTGCCTCTCTGACCCGTGAGTATAATTCTGATGATATTTCTTTACAGACATTATCATACTTCAGGTTTTCACTGTTTTGCATTGTAGATGGGTCCCCCCTCATGTGCATTGCAACATAAGGAACATCAAGATCTGCCATGACCTTAAACATGTTACTATCTAACTGCCCAGCAGATACATCATTTATAAGATGAGCCCCGTTACTCACTGCTTCTAAAGCAACTTCAGAATAGAAAGTGTCCACAGATATGAGCTTTCCTTCAACCTCAGGCATAGACACTACTGCTTCCAGGATTGGTATTAATCTACCTAACTCTTCTTCGGCAGAGATTCTACTTGCCATCGGCCGAGAAGACTGTGCCCCAATATCAATCATATCTGCTCCTTCTGAAATCATTAACCGAACCTGAGAAACAGCAGACTCCACGGACAGGAAATTTCCACCATCACTAAAACTATCTGGAGTCACATTAAGGATCCCCATGACAGAAGTTCTCCGTGACCAATCAAGTAACCCATTTGCAACAGGAATTACCCTATACATACCTTCCTCTCCAATTAGGGACTCACTGCCTAAATCTTCCCACAATCCAGAGAGTCCACCAGAATGGCCAGAAAATGAATGCCAGGCAGCAACTGTGTCACTGTCAATAGCTGATCCCAATAAATCCATCAAGGGAGCCATAACGAATGGCCTTTCCCAAATTCTTTCATGAGGTATAGTGAGGATATCAGATCTGACTTTATATTTACCATAGAATAAAATGTCTAAGTCAATTGGCCTTGGACCATACCTTATACCATCCGTTCGGCCCAAGTCCTTCTCAATTCTTTTTAGCGTGGACAATAATTCATGTGGACCAAGTTTAGTAACAGCTCTAACTGCTGAGTTGATAAAGCGAGGTTGATCAGTAACATATGCCGGCGCTGTCTCATACAGGCAAGCATGTCTTGTGATGTTGATGCCTACGTTCCTCATCAATTTCAAGGCTTCCTTAAAGTTATGCAGCCTGTCACCTACATTACTTCCCAAAGCAATCACTACTTCCTCTTCTTGTGAGTGAAGTTCCACAGAGGAATTTGGAGCTGTGTGGAAGGTGGAAAAACCGAGTACTGCAATGAAAATAAAAACAATATGGGAACTGAGTTTAATTCATTATCCAAAAATCACGAGCTCTAATTACTTTCCTTCCTTTCACACACATACAATGGTACACGGATGATTCAAAATTCTGTATAAAAGCTTGATTGCATTTTCTTCGAACTACTTAATATATATTTTTTCTTTAAAAAATAAAAGGGTCATAATCAGAACTTACATTTAACTTTTCTATTTAAATTTGATTACAGTTGTGCTTTTATAATAAACTTTTCACGAGATTAGAGGCCTACAATAAATAATCAAGGTTCTTAGAGAGAGTCTATATAGACTCCTGCAAACTATGTAGACTTGTAATGCTGTACTTCATATTAAAAATAAATATAATATCTGTAAATAATATAACAGTCCCACTTTCACACATTTTGTCTTTTCAGCAACTACATATGAAACTGAAGTACAAAAGCACAAAGATAAATTTTCTGAGGTAAAAAGGACAACAAGAAAGTCCAACTTGCGAGATCGAAAGAACAGAACCAAACCAAGTCCAACTCGCAGGATCGTAAACAAAAACTGAAGAGCTTAACTCTACGCAAAGAAGAATGAGCGACGCCAAAATGGAATGACATACCCAGAGGAGAGGACCCAGAAAGGAAGGACAAAGCCAGAGGAGACAAACCCAAAACAGATCGATGAACCCAGAAGAGACGAGAATCCCTAAACACGTAAGAAAAGGGGGAAGAAGAAACCCTTACCATGAATTTGTTTGGGAGAACTGCTGAAAGAATTTATCTCTGCATTACTAAAATGTATAATATTCTAGGGGTAAATCCATTCACTTTCTACATTTCCATCCAAGTATAAGTTGATGGTGATCTTCGGGTTTAAGAACCTTCATCTAGCGAAAAACCAATTCACTGACATAGGGATATAATTGTTTACTACTATAACAGTCTCATTCTGAGTTGATTTCAGTATCAGATCACAGGAAATTCAGTTTACATGAGTTCAATTAGTTTACATTTACCTTTAGGAAACTTTCTTGCAGCAAAAAGCTTATGCCTGAACGTCCCCAGATACTTCAAAATACTCATCTGAGAATAGACAAAGTGTATATCAAATGCAGTACCCCAGCATTGGCCACAAGGGGGAAAAAAAAAATATCATAAAGAGTTCACATTCTGCTGGAAAATCAAACATCTACAGAAATTTTCATACAACAGCAGTTAAAAAAAAAATATTCCAATACAGTGAATCACTAAATGCAGCCAAGAAACATCGTAGTCATTAAAATGTAATATCGAAAAAACAAGATCCGAAAGTCTGTGAGACATATCGTCAAACAGCTTTCATTAGATAAGCAAAAAGTGATAACCATGCCTACCTTGTAAATACCCTTATGAAGCTCTAAGGTCTGTGCAATGAAATATAACAGATGCGTCACAGTCTCTCCAAAAAGTTTAAATTAATGTTGCTGAGTGTAATTTAGAAGCGTTAGCATAGAAAATTTGTTTCTGCCAGATACTAATTAGATGGTTATTTGGTGACTCTTACTTGTGTCATGAATTGGGTTTGAAGAGTTAGAACGACGACACTCTACGACACAGGCAGAAGCAGGAATAGAGAAACACGATTAACAACGACACTTCTGAAATTGGATAGGTTTGAAACAGTGTGGACATAGAGGGGGAAAGCTTTACCAAGAAATAAAAACATTTTCTTAAATAGTACTAATAATAATAATACTTCATACAAAATTATATGATAAATAATTTTTTCCTGATTCACCTGATAAAATAATTTTTTGAAATTTGAAAAACCAATTAATATAGAAAATATATATATATATATATATATATATATATATATATATGAGCCATATTGTGTATATCTTAATTATATATAAGATATCAAATTCTTTTAAATAATTTAAAAAAAAAGTTACTGATAATAATTAGCATTGTAACATCCGTTTTAACTAGTAAAGGGTTTTTACAATTTAAAAAACAATAAAAAAATCATTTTAATTACAAACATGAATATTGATAATCTTTTTCGAATAATAACAAATGAGTACAAGTCATTCCCCGAAAAGTAAAATCAAAGTCATGGAGTGGAAGAAAACTATGACAACATAAATCACATCATCGTCATCCAACCCACACAGTAAATCGAATTAGTAATTGAATAGTACTTATTTCAACATCATTATTGAAAAAGAATGTTCTTCTTAAGATGTGAAAAAAGTAGTGTTGTTAGAGTGAGTTTGAATATGGAAAAATGGTTTGTTGGGTTGCTAATTAAGATTGTCTGAAAATTAATCCCTAAAAGATATTTTTTATGCTTGATAAGGGAGAATTAGAGAAATTGTATAATATGATTATTAAGTGAGAAAATTAAGTGAAGTATCTAAAGTTATTATTAATCTTGTAATTTAACAAGTTATAATCCATTATTTATATATACAAAGAGTGATAATATATGAATATTTTGTTATGTATATTCGGTTATAATTTTAAAATATATCATAGTGATTTAAATATATCATAGTCATTTAAGTATATAAGTTTTTTAAAGCTTGAAATTTATAAATAAGGTGTCAGTGTTGGATAGATAAACAAGTTTAATGTTTGTCGACTATTAGTTTGAGTAACTAATTTCGAAGTTGTATTTTTATAACTATAATTTGATATTGATATTTTGCAATTTGTTATGAGATTGAGTTTATTTAACATTTTAATTAAGCTTCATAATAAATGTCATACAAGGTTATTCTCAAACGCATGGTCATTTAATGCATAAGTCTTCATTTATAAATGTGATGGATGGGAGAGAACAGGGTGAGAGTAGGTTTATTGAGTTTTCTTTTTATTATTATTGAAATCAAACTGCCTCCCCTAAATCTGCCCACAATGGTATTAATCATCCTTTTGACCTGGAGATTGCTCTCTTTACTCCTGCTGGAGTTGTGACATCCCTTATGGTGATTTTCTCTTCCTCAATTTTGGAATCCATTATGAAATTCTCTATCCCAACTTCACCTCCAATTCCTTCCTCCTTGACCTTAGCCAGCTTGATCGTTATGCACAAAACGTCCTAAGGTCATTGATAGGAGGTCACGTACTTTATAACATTCTTTTGTAGTGTGACCTAGTTTTGGTAATAACTACAGCTCTTAGTTGGATCAACAGAAAGAGGAAATGGTGTAGGTTGTGGGACTCATATTAGTTCGACATTGAACAACTCCTGGATGATAATGTATCGTGTTGCAAAGCTTGTCCATATTAGCTAGTGGGTTAAGATACAACATGTCGAGAAATTTTCCAAGACGTAGTTTAATAGGTGTCTGGGCATCGACACCATCAAATGTAGGTTGAGAATGTTAAGGGATGTTTTACCAAATTGAACCATGTATTGTCTAAGGGTTTGTTTGCTTCTGGCGACAGAAAGCCAAAAAGCGAAGAAAAGCATGAAAAGTTGAAAAATCGAGGTTGAAAATTTCAAAAAACAAGAAAAACTTTTTGTGGAAACTTTCTCTCCTCAGGTGGAAAGAAAAGGCGAGAAAGTTTAGTATATTAAATTTTATTATTTTTATATAATTTTTTTATTCTTAATTTGTTAATATTTTTATTTATATTATAATTAAATAAATATAATAATTATATAATATTATTATTACTAAAACAATAATAAATTTAATAATAAAATTATAAGAAAAACTATTTTATTAATCATATCCATTATAAATAATAATTATAATAATAAAAATAATAAAATGATAATAAAAGTAAAATAAAACTAAATTAGAATAATAATCAAAATAAATTTATAAAATAATGATATTATTAACAATAATAATTTAATTTTTTATTTTAATTTAAAAATAATTAATACTTTTATAATTTCATCGATTAACACAATAATAATTTATCAATCACACCCAATAAATTAATTATATTTAATTTTAAATTAATTTTAATTGTAATTCCATCTATTAAAAAAAATTTATCAATTACACTTAATACATCACTCACAAATTTTTAAAAAATATTTCTTCATTTATTACCATCTTTCCCCTAATCCAAACAACTCAATTTTCCACACATTTTTATATCAAATCAACTCAAATTCACTCTCCAATCCAAACAAAGCCTAAGTGATTCAATTTCCCCTTATACGACTTTGTGGAGGGAGGTTAAGCTTTCTGACCATGGGTTTGCAATTTGTAAACCAAGTTGAAAAACTTACACATAAAGTTCGAAATAAACCTATCGAATTTTTAGGCAAGGAATAATATTGTTTCAAGGCTGGTCCTTTAGAGTAGTTGACAAAAGCCTGCAATGTGTTGCCAACATTTTGGAAAAGATGTTTGTTTGGGTCAAGTATACTTTGATGTATGCCTTTAAGTCCGATGATCCATCGAATTTCTCAATAGAAGGTCACTTTTTTTCAAGGAGTGGGGTGTTAATGATTTCTGAAGTGAAAGGATGGAAACCCCAAGGTTGTCTTACATTGTTTCATTCAATGGGGGGCGTTGGAATACCCTTAAAAGGTTGTTATTAGTCACATGCTTATGACTCTCTCTATGATGAGCATCATTGAGCTCAATTTAGTTATTTATGCTTGGTATTGGTTCAGTTTGCGACTCGAGTTTGGTCATGATGTTATTGTGTTCTCATTTCCATTTTTATCTGAGCGAGCATTATGCACTGCTTGTCCCTCACCCACGGTAGGTTGTTCTCCCACCAAGGTGGAATGAGACTCAACTACCTATTGGATGAGTTGGGTTTTAGTTTTCAGGTTCTACTTAGAGTGATGTATCTTCCAATCCTGGCTGAGTATTGCGAGTTGCTCATAGAGAGCTTGCAACTTGACCCGATGCTGGTTTCACATAATCTCCAAGTCCATATCAAATTTGACTTGCATGTCAGCTATCATGGTTTGAAGATATCTTCACTTTTTTTAAAAGAAGACCCCATATGTGCTTTTAGGCACTAGCGATTAAGGGATCCATCTTAGGGTTTGATAAGGATGAGACAATGATTTTACTTCTGATAAGTACCATACCATAAGACTTACGGTTTGAGAAAAGTTTTACATAAGCCCCACGGTAGATGTCAAATGTTCTTACCAAAAAAGAGTGTTGCTCTTCTAAGGTGAAAAAAATTATATTGTTAGGAAGTGATATTTGAACCTCCGAGGTTTGTTCATCTGGTTGTTAATCAAGACTGAGAGGAGATTCAAAGAAACCACACACTTTAAACACTTAAATTATAACACAAACCCAACATCAAACATAGTAGTATTTTATTATAAGTCATGTGGTGTTTGTGTAGTATCTTAAGTTAATATGTGAGAAGATTCACTACAAATTCGTGCGTTGAGCATGTATTTCAATCAATATGACTTTTGAAAAAGTATGAGGTTGAGAAGTTCATTGGTTTCAATGATTTTAGATTGTGACGGTTAAAAATGTGTGCTCTTCTAGTTCAACAATGCCTTTTTGCAGGTTTGGAAGGAAAATTCAAATTTGAAGGAGAATATCGTAACAAAATTATGGATGAAACTTGAAAATTTGTACACACCAAATCTCTAGTAAATACTTATATCTGAAGCAAGCATTTTACTTTTACAAAATGAGTGGCGAAAAGGTAAATAACAAACATATAGACGAATTCAACAAACAAATTCTGAATATGAAGAATATTGACATTCAAATCAATGATGAAGAGTAAGTGTTGTTGTGTTCACTGCATAAAACAAGTTATCATTTCAAGGAAGCAATATATAATCTCTCTCTTGAGAAAGTCCAATCTATTCTTATCTAAAAAGAATTGAATGAGAAATTTGAAGTAAAAACATTTAACAATGAAGATAATCTTATAGTAAAGGAAAAAAATGTTTACTAGTGAAAACAAAAGTAAAAGAAGATTAAAGTCAAGATCATACGATAGAAGAAATACATCTAATGTAAAATGTTATCATTTTAGGAAGGAAAGTCATATTAAAAGGTTTTGTTATAAAAGATAGAAGAAGACTAACAATCTTAATATGTCATCTAGATCTAGTAAACTATCTCCTTTTAACACACCAGTTGCATTTGATGAAACAACTTTCATTAAAGACAATTTCACTATAGATTATAATAGTTTTTTGTAGTGTTAATAATTATGAATGGATATTAAATTTTAAATGCTGATATGACATAAAAACATAAACAATTTTTGGATTTACAACACTTTTTTATTGAAGATAAATAAGTCATGTAAAATTATTGAAGTTAAAACCATTAAATTTTAGTTGCACAATAAATTTAAAAGCTCCTTCATGAAATTAGGTTTCTATCTAACTTTAAACATAATCTTATATCTTTAATAAGCATGAGATGAAAAAAAAAATATCTTTAAAGATAAATAAAAATATTAAAGATAACAAGAGGACCACTAAATTATTTTGAATCTTTTAATATATATAGACTAAAATTACGCTAGTACAATTTTTTTTTATAAATTATTACACTGTTATATATTTTTTTATTGTATATAAATAAATAAGTATTAAAAGTGATTCAAGATTAAGCAACATTCAAACAAATTCTGCTAAAAAAACATTAAAAATAAGACGAAGGTAATTGAAAATTATTTAAGAATTAAAATTACAATTTATTCATTTATATTTGCTTTTAAGACCATTTAAAAGAAAAGTTCACATAAAAATATTGAAACGACATGAGTTTGAAGGGTGACACGCACTACCAGTTTTAAAAGACCTTGTCGTTTGGGTTGTATCTCTTAAATCCTTCCATCGATAATCTTAGTGCTTCCTCAACTAAACCTTAGCTACTAGCAGGGTGCCATGCCTGTCGGAAAAACTACTCACTGACTCTATCCAATGGCGTGTCTTTCTTTTCCCCAATTTCTCTCACTTCCTAGGTTCTCTCTCCATTGATACTCTCTCTTTGTTGTCTCATATATGTCCCCTTTATTTTCAATCCTTAATTTTTATTTTTGCGGTATTATCAAAAACTGGGTTTCAAGGAAAAATTTGGAATTTAGCAAATTATAGGAAATCCATTGATTCCCTCTACATCTTTGCTTATGATTTGGATAAAAAATATAATTTTTTTTCCCCAAAACGGTAAAAGCTTCTTCAAGTTTGCCCTTTTTGTGTGTTGAGGGATGGTGGGGTGGGGTGGGGTGGGAAGGGATTATTAGTCCTTATTTAGTGAATTGAATTCACTGTTTTCTGAACTTTAGAAGCTCAATTTTAGCTGGAATTTAGTTTGTGGTTGCCCAATATGAGTTTGTAAATCTTGTCTCTGCAATGGTACAGGTACCACTTGACTAGGTCCTATTGTTGTACTTCTTTTAACACAGTGCAACTTGGGGAACTGAGGTCTGGGTGTAAATGGGGTCATGTGGCAATGGCTAGGAAAAAGGCTTCTCTAGACTCTGCCATAGAAGAACCCAGTGACAATGAATCTGTGGTTGAAAAGAAGCCACCTAAGACATCTAAAGCTAAGAGTCCTGTCGGGAGGACAAGGAAGAAAGCAAAAGATGAGTCTCCTGAAGGGAAGGATGGTTTGTTGGTAGACAGAGATGATGCCTCCATTGGAGAAAGCTCATCTGCCTCTAGTGATGATTCCAATAAAACTCGAAGGACTCGGAAAAAGGGTAATCTCTTGATCTTTGTCTCGAATCTCAATGCTGGGAGTTTTATGCATTGTATATTTGGTTTGCTTGTAAGTGTTAGCTAAGTACTGCTATTGTCTACAGATGCATCTAATTCTGCTGGCTTGGAAGAAAAGAAGGAAGTCAAAGAAGAGAAAAAGGTTAGAAGACGAAGGAAAAGTGAAGAGGTGAACTTAATTGTAGAGGATAAAGGTAGTGAAGCTGAAATGAGTGACCAAGATGAGTCTTCATTTCTTGAAAATGTGGAGGATGAGAGTGAGATTGATTTGGAACTGATAAAAGATGTTGGAGAGGACATTAGTTTTACATATGGATGGCCTCCTCTTGTTTGTTGCTTTGGAGCCGCGCAGCATGCTTTTGTGCCCTCTGGGAGACGAGCAAATAGGCTTATAAACCATGAAATTCATAAAAGCATGAAGGATGCCTTATGGAGCCCTGAAAATTTTGTTAGGGCTCCAGGCACCTGTGCTGGTAGTGTTGCTATTGCTCTTGCTACCTTGGGTGGCAAGGTGGCGTTCATGGGAAAACTTGCAGATGATATTTATGGTGAAGCAATGCTGTACTATATGAATTCAAATAAAGTCCAGACCCGGTCAGTTCGTATTGATAATAAAAGGGCAACAGCTGTATCACTGATGAAGATTGGTAAAGGGAATCATCTTAAAATGAGTTGTGTAAAACCTTGTGCTGAAGATAGTTTGACGAAGACGGAGCTAAATATTGATGTGCTGAAAGAGGTATGAAACTTGAAAACGATTAAAGAAATAGATCTAAAATAAGTAAATAGAATTATCTGTAGCCTGTAGATTCAAGCCTCATCATTGTTGATGTGGCAATATTATTGAGCTTGAATTGGTAGTGTTAGTAGCAAAATTGAAAGATATAGTATTTAATGGTAATAAATTTCATGCCAGTAGAATGTTGATGTGGATGTGCAGTTGTGTCATGTTTACATTTTTGTTAATATTGGATGTCAAATAGATAGACCAAAGTTGCACAACTAAATATAGTAGGAGACTAAATTTGTGAAAAAAATGAGGGAGACCAAGTTTGCAAAATTGATAGTAAGAAGGTCAAAGTTGCATTAGGGTAATTAGGCCTAAATTATTTGTCGTCCTGTTTTGTTGGTATAGTTTACATTGTTGGTTTCCATATTAGTTACAGCCATGTGCACATGTGAATGAAAGCATGTTTGCTTTCCAGGGGTTATGTTTGGTCCTCTGTATACTTTATCCTCTACTTTTCAGGTTTTAGCTGTTTTGGAGGTTAGATTGCTACCAAATGCTATTCAGTACTTTAAGAGTTTAAATACATGTCATGCAGGCAAAAGTGTTCTACTTCAATACACATTCTCTGCTTGATCGTAATATGAGGTCAACTACATTGCAAGCCATCAAGATTTCAAAGCATTTTGGAGGGCTTGTTTTCTACGATCTAAACCTTCCTATGCCACTATGGCATTCTAGGGAGGAAACTGTTTTGTTCATTCAGAGATTTTGGAATCTTGCAGACATTATTGAGGTCACTAAGCAAGAACTAGAGTTCTTATGTGGGATCACACCATTTCAAGAATTTGACACCAAAAACAATGATAGTAAGAAGTTTGTCCATTATGAACCCGAAGTGATTGCTCCACTTTGGCATGAAAATCTTAAGGTTTTATTTGTGACTAATGGAACTTCCAAGATACATTACTACACAAAAGAACTTGATGGTGCTGTTCTTGGAATGGAGGATGCCCCTATAACCCCATTCACTTGTGACATGTCGGCAACTGGAGATGGCATCGTTGCAGGTACATTACAGTAAATTTACATTTTAATTGAACCCTGCATTAGAGCCATAAGACAGACGAAATGTTCAAAGTCTATGAAATTTTACAAAAAATTACAGGACTCCGCTGCATTGCTTCAAAATCCATCATCTCCCACCAAATTATTATTTTCTTGATAGTGTCAGACATTTAAAAGAGGTTTTTCCTTTCTTATTTTTCATAGTAACGACTTTGTTCTTGAGGAATTAATTTTGATTAAACTCATTTGTTCAAACAATATTTAGGTGACTAAATTGCATATTGTATTCAGCAAAGAGCCAAAACACATATAAAAGATAAAACTAAAGTTCCTTTGACCTTGGTTTTAGGAGGTAAAGAAACCACATTTGACTTTGCTCAATGAATTCTGTTACAAAAACATGCTAAATGGTAATTTTTGGTATCTTGGGTGCATAATGATTTGTACAAAAATAGTTTTGAAGCATCAATTTCTCATGGAGGTAATCTGGTTTTTTAAAGATGGAACATTATCCGAGCATGTCTTTGGAACATGTTTAGAACCCATAAAACCATGTCCACTTTATGAAATGTTATGACCAATACCTTCTCGAAAGACTTGCAGATGGGGTAAGTGAAGATAGGACCAAACATGCTGTGAAGCTCAGTCTCACTTTTACTTTCTCTTATTGTTTTTGCAGCCCTTTTGCGGAAGTTGTCAGTTGAACTTGATCGGATAACTGATAAAGGATACCTGGAACATTCGATCAAGTATGCAATCAATTGTGGGGTTATAGATCAATGGAAACAAGGCCAAGTTCGGGGCTTTCCTCCTCGTGAAGATATGGAGGACGTAATTCCTGATTCAAATGGAATTAAGTCAATTACAGCAAGAGAGTACAGGACAATAGGAGGGCCTTCTGATTACTAATATCACTTTTGTAGCCTATGTTTCTCACCGGGAAAATTCACCCATTGTATAGAAAACTGAGTTTTATTTATTACCTAATGTTGTTGTATTTCCCATTCTTTTTGGTTGTATCAATGGCATTATGATCGAAGCTTAAAGTTCCACTGAGTGTACGTTTTTACTTTTGTCTCTTTCTGAATTTTGATATTGTGCTCCTCTCATTCCGGGGTCTGTGGTGAAATGTTTGATGTTTGCAATTTTTCTTCAGCATCTCTCTTTTATAATCAATAGATTTGTCCAACTTGGTTTATGTTAAGACATAGTTTCTTTGTAATTAATTATGTTTATGTTAGAATTTTGCCAACTCATACATACACATGTATGACTCTTGTAGCTAGTGTAATAAATTCTGTTACTGTGCAGTCTGTGAAGTTTTCCACTTTGTGCACACTAAGGACTACCCAAAATCATTTTTCAATAGTGTATGCTTTCCTTCTTTACATTTTCTTTCTTGATATCAATAGCAAAAGAATACGTTATGGCAACACCCAACAATGTCTCTACAAATTCTTCTAGAGTGTCTTCATTAAAACCTACTTGTTGTTCAACTCATTGAGTCAAATTGCTTCAATCAAGCTGGATTGAAGCAACTACTTAATCTAGGAACCTGTGGTTCTTCCTCTAATTGAAGGGAATCTACTAGTATAGCATATTGACGGTATAGGTGCAACACCTCGTTTTATCACTGAAGGCATTATGACCATCTCAAACCCGGCATACAAATAATGGTTCGCCGTCGACAAATTGCTTGTTGGTTGGCTACTAAACACGACAACACTTGAAGTTTGTGCCCAACTCCTTCACTGCAAAACGATGTTAGAGTTATGGACGAGTTTTAAGGAAAATCCAAAGTCATGGTGATCAAGGAGAATCTCCATCAAACTTGAAAAGGGAACTTGAAGATGGAGGAATATCTTGCTAAGATGAAGGGGATTTTCGATCAACTCACTCTTATGGGTGCTTCGATTGTTGTTGATGATCTAATACTACGTACGCTAAACGGTTTGGATGTTGATTATAATCCAATCGTAGTAAGGTTGATAGATCAAAAAGTTTAGCTTGGATGGAAGCATCGTCGGCACTACTTGCTTTTGAGAGCAGACTTGAACAACTCAATCATTTCTCTACACTCTCCGTTCAACCTTTCGTCAATATTACTACTCACCGAGATGAATCAGATTTCTCAAGAAAAATTTTATTTGAGAAAAATCATTAATGGTGTGGCCCACGTGGCAGTGGACGTAACAGTGGTCGAGGAAGATCTAGAGGAAGAAGAGGAAGCTACAACCAAGAAGGAGGAAGACTATTTGTCAACTCTGTGAAAAACCTGGACACGGTAGCAACGTGTTGGCACAAGTTTGACAAGAATTTCCGTGCTCCATCGGACCCAATGAGTTCTCATAATTTTTCGCAGCAACTATTAACATTTTATGTAAGACCCCAAACTATGAATGACCCATCGTGGTACATGGATTCCAGTGCTTCATACCACGTGTTACCAAATGCAAATCAATTTGAACAATTTGCTTCAATTGGTAAGAGATATCTTTTTACTTGTACTGGAGAAAAGACAAATATTATTGGTATTGGAAATACTTCACTGCCCAAGTCTAATCTAAGTATTAAAAATGTGCTTATAGTTCCCTCTGCCACTAAGAAGCTTTTAAGTGTTGATAGGTTGACAAAAATAATAAAGTAAAGGTTATTTTCACCAATGAAATGTGTGTTGTGAAGGATAAGAGGACAGGCTAGTGCATAGCACAAGGAAAGCAATTCATGGGTTGTACCGGATAGTTGAGCAACCAAACATCACTCAAAAGCATGCAGAAGTTAACTTCTGCACAACAAAGAATAATGAACAACAAGATCTGGCATTGTAAATTGGGTCACCACAATACTAGAGTTTTAGAAAAAATTTCAAATGATTGTGGAATTAAACTTCATTGTACAAACTACCTCTGTGAAGATGTCAATATGGAAAATAAAAATTTCTACCATTTGTTAATTATGTCTCTCGTGCTTCATCACCACTTGAACTGATTCACACAAATCTATGAGGACCTTCACTCACACAATCAACAAATGACTTCCGGTTCTATATCCATTTCATTGGTGATTTCAGTCAATTTACATGGATTTATCCTCTACGTCACAAGAGTGAAGCAATACATGTCTTTAATCAGTTTCGAGCCTTAGTGGAAAGCAAGTTGAATACCAAAATTAAAGCAATTCAATGTGACAATGGAACTGAATACAAACCATTTGCAGAAACTGCTTAGGCTAATGGGATTGAGATGCGATATACTTGTCTATATACTTCATAGCAGAATGGTAGGGTCGAGAGAAAGCACTGACACATTGTAGAAATGGGTTTAACGTTATTGGCACAAGCTCATCTACCTCTCAACTACTAGGTAGAAGCTTTTCAAACAGTTGTGTATCTCATTGACTGCCAACACCAACTCTCCAAGGGTCTACTCCTTTGTTTGTTCTTTTTTCATGAACACCAGCTTACAAAGAACTTCAACCATTTGGATGTGCCAATATTCATGCTTGAAACCTTACAATATACACAAATTCCAATATCATAGCCAAAAGTTTGTATATTTGGGACCAGCACCTCAACATAAGGGGTTCAAATGTTTGAGCTGAACTGGTCAAATCTATATTTCAAGACATGTGATTTTTTATGCTTCCAATTTTCCTTGTGTTACAGGTTTTCTAAATAGAAGAACATCATCTTTTGAAAATGAGTGTGTATACCTTTTGTTGCTCAAGATGCAAAATATACTGGACAAATGACTAGTTCCTTGTCTGCATCCCATTCACACACATGTGTGTTGGCTTCAAACTTATCAGGAGAGAACACCAACAACTCAAATGCACTAGAACGTGATTCACCAATGATGAGCACAACCAACTCAGCACTAAATGGGCCAACCTATCACAACCAAATTCAACTGTCAGATAATGAAGGCTCAAGTGATTCAAATGAGTCTTCTCCTATTGAAGCTGAGAATTCAGTCCAACCACCAGTGCAACACCAGATGGTCACTCGGTCTCAAGTTGGGATTTTCAAACCCAAAATCCCTTATATTGGGGTTATTGAAATGGAAGGCCAACACAGTAACTTAGAGCCTAGAACAACTAAAGAAGCTCTTTCCACTCCTTGTTGGAAGCAAGCAATGCTAGAAGAGTTCTCTACTCTCTAACGTAGCAAAACGTGGGTTTTGGTACCCATCGATGACTCCCAGAAATTGGTTGATTGTAAGTGGGATTATAAGATAAAATTCAAAGTTGATGGATCTATTCTCAAACACAAAGCACGACTTGTTGCTAAGGGCTTCCAACAAGTTGCAGGTGTGGATTATACTGAAACTTTTAGCCTAGTTGTTAAGCCAACCACCATTCACATCACCTTAAGCATTGTAGTTACGTTTAATTGGGATGTGAAGTAGCTAGGTGTGAATAATGCATTCCTAAATGGTTATCTTCAGGAAGATGATTTTATTAAACAACCTGAGGGGTTCATTGATCCACAAGATCCACAACATGTGTGCAAACTTGTGAAAGTCATCTATGGACTCAAACAAGCTCCATGTGCCTGGTTTGATCGTTTGTGGCTCACTATACAACAATGGGATTTCTGAAATGCTGTAAGTGACATCTCATTATTTTACCTCCACAATTCCAAAATCACGATGTTTCTACTTGTCTATGTGGATGACATTTTGGTGACGAATAACAACTCAAATTTTTTAAAGGAATTTACTAACAGACTAAACTTAGTGTTTGTCTTGAAAGACAAAGGATCGTTATATTACTTTTTGGGAGTCAAAGTTAGAAGGGATAACTTGGGCCTTTAACTTAATCAAGGTAAATACATTCTAAATGTGTTAAAGAGGTTTATTATGATGAATTGTGTTGTTGTAGCAACCCCTATGGTTACAGGACGTAAGTTCTCAGCTAATGATGGTGAAGAAAATGGTTGATCCCACTTTATATCGGAAAGCCATAGGCTCATTACAGTATCTTCTTACCACTCGACCAGATATAGCCTTCTCTGTAAACAAACTTAATAAATTTTTGCTGCAACCTACTAAGACACATTTTCAAGGAGTGAAGTGAATCCTTAGGTACCTCAAAGGAACACTTCAACTTAGTTTACATGTTAAGCCAATGCAACACATGAGACTTGTGGCCTTTACAGATGCAAAATTGGGCAACAAATTTGGATGATCGGAGGTCAATTGGAGGAGTTTGTGTTTATCTCAATGATAACTTGGTATCTTGGTCATTGAGAAAGCAAAGAGCTATCTCTCGTTCAAGTGTAGAATCAGAGTATAGAGCTCTAGCTGATGGAGCTTCAGAAACAATTCACTGTTAACTGAACTTGGGCTAAGATTAAAGCAATCGTCGATGATTTGGTGTGATAATCTCAGTGTAAAGGCATTAGCTTCCAATCCAGTACAACATGCTAGAAGTAAACATATAGAAATTGACATGCATTTTATAAGATATATGACTTTAAAGAGAGAAGTGGGTGTTCATCACGTTCCTTCAAAATTTCAAGTGGCTGATTGTTTAAACAAGGCTTTAACCCAGGGGTAGTTTGAGAAGAATAGAAGCAAACTTCGACTTTGTTATGCATTGTCAAGTTTGAGGGGGTGATGTTAAGACATAATTAGTTTCTCTGTAATTAATTATGTTTCTGTTAGAATCTTGCCAACTCATACATACACGTGTACAACTCTCGTAGTTAGCGTAACAAATTCTGTTACTGTGCAGCCTATAAAGTTTCCCACTCTGTGCACAGTAAGAACTACCCAAAAATCATTTTTCAATAGTGTATGTTTTCCTTCTTTACGTTTTCTTTCTGTTTAATAATAAAGGGGTAATTCACTTAGTTGAATAGTGTGTGATTTTAAATATTTTCTTGTTTTGAATTTCTATGAATGAAAGAATCTAAAGCACTAGAGTAACGTCACAACCTTCGAAACCTGTGATAATGCTTACAAAGGGAGTCCCTAATGTCACAACTTGTGATAATGCTTACAAATCCATGCATTCATGAACTGGAACTGTTCGGATGAAAAATGAATGGTTTACGTCTCAAAATGTGTATCATCCAACGATTCTACTTAGTTAATGTTGTGAATGTGGACGAATCCTATAAAGAATTTGGTTTTATCCACATTTCATGTATTTATTATTAACATTACATGAAAATGAAAAAAAAAATGTATTCTTTTTTTTTTATTATTTTAAATCAACTGTATAATATACATAGTTTATCTTTGAATAATGATACTTTGACACTCTTACGTGGCATAATTCCCATTTTACATATCTGAGGTGGTAAAAAATATATTATTTTATTGTGTTATGGGGTTACACATTTTTTACTACGGTAATGTTCATTTGCAATGTTTTGTTTTCACGTTCTCTCCTTGCCTCGACACTCTTTCCTCCGCTTTTGGTGTTCTTTCCATCCTTTCTTCACCTAGCTTTCTCTTCTTGCCCTCCTCTCTTGGTTGTTGGTGCTTTTTTCATGGTCGTTTCCCTTATTCGTGTCCCTTCACCGTTTCATTGTGGTCATTGGATTATCTTGTTGTGGAGTGGTTATACATTTCCAACAACTTAAGTGTGTTATGTTTAAGGTATATATAAAAACACAATATATTTTTTGGAACCTAAATGTGTAAAGGGTTTAGGGTGAGTTTTGTTAGGACTCAGTTTTGATTTAGGTTGTAAGTGTGTGATAGTGTATACATAAAAAATATTTTTTTTTGAAACTGACCTGTCTTGGGTCCAAAGGAGTATTGTTAGTATAAAATAAGTATTAAAAAGAATCTACGTATCCATGAAAATGAGTCGTAGATAATGCATGCCCAAAAATATATAAACTCACTTCAAATCCTTAACAAATATCTATTAAAGGGAATAGGTAAAATATTGGAATCTTATTACACTATTTGGTATAATTTTAATACCAGAATAAGTTATTTTCTAACAAAAGTGAAGGAATAAATAGAACATGCCTATCATAAAATAAAGGACTAAAAGTTTTATTTAGACTGGTTTAAAAAGCGATCAAAAACGTCCTTAATTAGAACGAAACCAAATACAAATTTTTGTCCATACCTAAGTTTTATAGTATTTTCTCCATATATAATTTTTATAATTTTTTTTCCTCTTCTAGAAGTAGATAGCATATTGAGGTTTTGAGAAAAATTGTTTTTCGATGGGGAAAAAATGTGTTTATAAAGTGACACTTGATTAGAATGATTTCAAAAACCAACTTAAAACAAGTCATTAGATAACATCTTTCAGAATTTAAAAAGTACTAACTTTTAAAAATGTTCCAACTGTAAAAGCATTTTCTTCATAAAGTTCAAGGGAGTGGGTCCTAAAACTTTGCTCAATAGAATTCATTAACTTATATTCCTCCATCATAAATAAAAATAAAAATAAAAAATATAATATTAAGATTCCATTAAAAATCTGCATTAAGGTTGAATGCCCTAGCCCTGTATGTTTTCCTAGAGTTAAATAAAAGTTATCACCTTAATTTTATTAAATTCCTTAAAAGTTTATCTTTTCTATTTTCCAACTCTCCAAACTAAATGTAGTAGATATGAACATATGCCCAGAAAGGATAAATGTACTTATTGACAAATATACAACTGTCTTTTCCGTCATCCCACAAGCACTACTTTTGCTCCGACATAATCAAGTGAATATGTGAATCAATGATGGTGCACGTTGCATCCATCAAGCAATACGTGGAGTAACTCCCGATATAGCAGTAAAAGCAAGACGCGTAGGCGGATCAACTCATCAAGTTCCCGTTGAAATAGGATCCGCACAAGGAAAAGCACTTGCCATTCGTTGGTTATTGGGGGCATCCCGAAAACGTCCGAGTCGAAATATGGCTTTCAAATTAAGTTCCGAATTAGTGGATGCTGCCAAAGGTAGTGGCGATGCCATACGCAAATCAATAACCAGAAACTCCAAAAGAAGAATAAACAAACAGATATTTGATGGCATGTAAGAACTTCTCAAATATAACTTTTGACCCAAAAGATGATGGGGGCATTCAAATTAAGTAGAAACTATTATATATATCGAAATTGAATCGAAATAGATGAGCAAGAAACTGGGAGGGTGTGGGAAAGTGAACTCTTGGAATTACATGAACCTGATTTTTCTTTCTAAATTGCAAACAGGTGGCCATCATCATAGCCAATAACCCAAATGAGGAATCAGAAGGAAAGAAGGGTGTTGGAACTTGAAATGATGCTCTCCACAACTTTTATTGGCCGCTTACAAAAACTATACCACACTTCCCTCAAAAACCTCCCAAGAGAAAGCAAGGAAAGGAAAAAAGAAAGCAAGCCTTTCTATCCAAGAGAAGAGAGATAGGCAGAGACAGGATCTGAGGATGATCAACAATTGCCAAATCCCTTAAAACTACATACAAACTTACAACAAGTCCTACTTGTTCAAATTGGATTCTTCAAGTTTTGAGGCAGCCAGTTTATCCAAAAACCACACCAACTTCCCCATAGCTGGCTGGACCATTCTGGCTGGTATTAATGGGCAGTCAGGTCCAACATCATCTATTGCCAAGTGCACAGATTCTGCTTTGCTGTCACCAGTGGCAACTACTGCAACATTTGATGCAGAATTGATGACAGGCATGGTGAATGTGATTCTCTCAGGTGGGGGTTTGGGGGAGTCTGTAATGAAAGTTACCCATTCTTCCCTTTCATTCAGTACTGAGTGGTTGGGGAACAATGAGGCAACGTGGCCGTCTGGACCCAATCCCAGCAGAATCAGATCAAACTTTGGACAGTCACTGATCTCTGACACACTCACAACACGGGTTTTCACTAACTGTCGAATCACAAACTCATAATCTTCGGCAGCTTCTTCTGCTGACACAGAATCGTTAATAGAATGCACATGACTGGGGACAATAGGAACCTGATAATGTAACAATTATTAGCAGATGAATATAAATGGATATATCAAGTAATCTCATGGAATATTAAAGAGATAGAAAGAGAGAGACAGAAAAGGAGGTTATTTTTCACATTAAGCAAAATAGCTATATCAGAGGCTCACATGTTGCATTTGGTGAACTCAATATTTAAACAGAAAAACACAAGCAAATCCTGAATTATAAGCACTTCATGTGTTTCACAGAAGAAAACAAGGCAATTTTCTTAATTAACACCTTGGCATTATAGCAACTGCAACACAGGAAAACATCACACAAGCTGAATGTTTGTTATGGACATCAGAATAAAATCATTTATGAAATGAAATGCACTGAAAAACAATAGTGTAGACATAAACCTAACGCCTGAATATTCAATGTCGTAGATCCTACAACACATAAATATTCCAATTCCCCAACTACAAAGTATGTATCATTCGACCAATAGCTATCCAAATAAAACATAAATCATGAAGAACAAACCAGTCATCTAGCTAAAGAAAAAACAAAAAACCTTTGACAACACCCCAGTTGAACCACTCTCCTCTTTTCAGCATTCATTTACAAAACTGTCGGGATAAATACATCAAAAGCAAGTCGTACACCCCTGGGATATCATAATGCATCTCATATTGTTATTTAACCTGTAATAAGAGAATAGTTTTCTTGAATGCTAAAACCATTTTTGACACAGTACAACATGCATAATCTGCTGAAGGGATAATATGTAATATGCTAAGAAGCCCCTCTTCCACACTATCCCTCAGTAATTTTTGACCATTAAGGTGGATGTCTCGTATTTGACTAAAATTTCATTAATGCTTGGAAACTTCTAACTCAAACTGGACTATGAATCTAAGCAGACAACAGACATCTCTATTCACAGGGGATGGCAAGATGGCATAGAATTATAAATGAGACCAAGAAATTAATTTCATCCAATTTAAATCATTCAACAAGCATAAAATTCACATCAATAGCACTAAGGTAATCAAGTAGGAATATAGACAAAAATTCAATCTAATTACACCTTTTTCGTGTCCAATAATTAAGTTCTAGTTTTCTACTGTAATTAATCATACTCGGAGACAAAACACTGCAGACATATTATCTTCAAGAATTTATTCCCACATTTCTCATCATTCTTTAATATCCACGTAACTTCCAGAAAATACCCATGGATCATTGGTTATAGACATGAAGATCAAGATGTACTTTTGCATGGAATTCTGTAGATAGCACCATAAACTTGCTGTACAGGATTTACTTCAAATTCACCCCTACATATTGAAGTCACTTTAAAACTAATTTGGCTGGCACTAATAAAAACTGTCATTAAGAAATAATTACCAAAGCATAATACGTCATTTCTATGCATAATAATGACACAACCTTCAAGGATAACTGTTGGTCCTCAGCATTTAAGACCTTTATCTTGAAAAACAAACCTGACAACCAACTTCCCATACATGGAAGGAAAATAGAAAAATTGGCACATGCAACCGATAGGCAATGTACTTCCTTTTCATAGAAAGAAAATAACAAACTTTCGTGCGCAATATTCTTCCAATTTGAAAGCTTTCTTATGATATGAATCCTGTTAGGACCGTAAGGAACCCCACCATCACAATTGGTATTTGGTAATGCGCATAGTTTAATAATCCAGTACATGAAACATAAACAACCCTCCATGAAAGAGCTATTTGGTCCCATCCACCTTAGAGCCAGGTTATAAAAAGCCCAATCGTTACTATATGAGTGTTACTGTTTCTCTAGTTCAAATGTTCTGAAATCATGTGATGACTCTTCTTGAGAACTTGCTGCTTCTACTCATTGTCAATATAAGAAAAATGTTCATTAGCAACCACAAGCTCTTGCTGCAGAACTTATGTGTGTTTACTGATGATATTGTCTGCTGGAGAATCAATACAATCTGAAAGCTTCACCAATTATGGTTTCGGAGGTAGTATAACGACATTCATTTACGCCAATGAACTTTTTTTACACCTTGGCTTCGTAACTGACTGGATAAGAGAACGTGTAGAATTTGATTCAGCATCTTCTCCCGAGCCTCACAACATATCCAGGCTTCAATTGAGCGCATAATAGGGACCCAAAGCTCTCTGTTTTAAAATGTGGATGGTCACAGTAAAAAATTATCATGGTCATTGGCTCCCATTTCCAGGAAAACATGAGTCCTTCAAAGCCACCAATGATGTAATCTCAAAACAAAATTGAGAATGAAACAGAAGGGGGACCTAATCTCTGCAAGATGCAGATGTCAGGAGGGGAAAGATTTTGCGTTTGACTTGAATGAATCAAATTACATAGCAGTTGCAATTAGAAAATTGGAGGTTGGGAACACCCACAACATGCCATTAATTGCACATCAAGCAGTTAAAAAGCTCAAACATGAGATTATTATACCTGGAGGTAACTAAAGAAAATAGGACAAAAAACTAGATCAAAGATAAAAGCTCATGAAACTTTTATGAAGAGATGCACGCTAATATTTCAGCTGATAGTTTAGATAAAGTTAATGACAAACTGTAGGACTACTTTTAACTGGAAATATTATTTTCTAGTGATAAACATGAATCTCAGTCAAAACCTTGATAAATCCCTTCTCATGTAGTTTCTACAGCTATACTGCAACCAGTAGCTCTTACTCAAATGCATGAAGATCCTTTGTGATACTCTGTTCATGATCTTCAACAGACATTCGAGTCATCTATCTACCATTATAGGCCCCATAAATTCATCAGGTACTGCTAAAACTCCAAATTTCCCTCACAAACAAGGATTCAACTTTTTGGGCTAAACATGTAAAAAGTTCTGATTTCCAACCTATTATTTGAGACAAACATGTTTTCCAGCAAGCACAGCCACCAAGATAGATTTTACAGATTATCACCAATGTTTTTCAGTCAACCAACAGGAATAGGACAACTCCAGTTGCATCTTTCTTGCTTCAACCTGAGATTGTCCAGAAGAATTCTCCAGGAGCTGTTGGCGAGTTTGAATTCTTGAGCTTCTTCCATTAAATTTAAACCAATTCAAAAAACTAAAGTAAAGTGCAGATCTGGTTAGCAATTGATAATTCAATATTGAATCAGAGGATATCCAAGAATGCCAGAATCAAAAGGGAAAATCAATGACTGCCAAATCAGATTATGTTACACTGATGCCAATCAGATCGTGAAATTTTAGGAAAAATGATACCAGTAATCACGGTGCAGAATTATTGGGTAATGGTGAGGGATGAAAAATTATCTTTATTGAGAAACAAATCTGCCAACAATAAGAGGTTGGTGCTCTCCAAGCCTATTCCAGTCCTAGGTTTTTTTTCCCCCCTCCTAATTCCTCCCTTCCCCCTTATAAAGGTAAACCACAGAATTCAAATTACAAATCAAATCCTACCCGAATCCTCTCTAAAATAATAACTTCAAATCCTAACAAAATCTTTCCTAAATTAAAGATAGAAAATAACTTGAAATCTAATTAAATCTAACAGAATTGGAAACAGAATCAAAACCGAATCTCCCTAATTTTTCTCTTTGTGCTTTCGGCTGTAATGGAAGGGTAAGGGTGCAATTCTCTTGGTGGAGCCCTTCGCCACTTCTGACTCCAAGGGCGTAACAGATTATCAAGATAATATCCTAAGATTTATGTTCTCATCAGAATATGGGGAAATCTACCATAGAAAGATGCTTGTTGGCCTTTCTCAGGAAAAAAAGGCCAAAATACAAAACTAAGATGAATACCAAATATAAACCAAGTTGGGGTCTCAGATAGTAAATTTTAAACCAGGTACCTCAAGATATGGGGCTCAATCAATTTATATTTCTGAAACAGCTAATGCACTAACACTTTTAGGACCAACAAAAATCGGTGTAGCAAAGGACCTACCTCTTTGCCATCTGGATTTGCCAAAGCTCTAGTGTGACAACTAGCCAGGACCCTCAACATTTTTCTGATGTAATTATGGTTGATATCAACCAATCCATCTTGCTGCTGCCACCAGGCATCCTGTTGTTTTAACCATGGTTTCTCTCAATGTCACAAATACTCCAAACCAAGTCAACTACAGTCAACCTAAATTCCATGAAATCTTGGAAACCTTTACATCCAAACTACAATTATTTTTCAAGAGAACTAACTGGTGAATCTTAATTCCATAATGATCTTAGTTTCCGCTAGGAACCACAAATGTGAAATTTGGAACCTAATTATAAGACATCCATTAGGCTCATTTGGGTTTGCCAGCTATCTTATGTTATCAGCACCAGATATTATCATAATTAATCTTGTCAAGAAAAAAAGTCTCACTCCTATCATGCTGCAAGAAGAGACTGAGTAAAACCAAGGCACTTCTTCCTGGCCTCTCCAGGTGTGGTCAGTAATTAAGTAGTCCTACTCTGAGAAAGCCCTTTATATTCTCCAGTCACTGACTTAGTTGCTGGAGTTTCTTTGGAAAATCCAACCATGGACAAGACTCAAGAAATAACTGCAGAAGTTATCCCCTCAATTCGAACTATCTCAGAGTGGAACGCACCAGTACAAAATTTTAAACAAAAAAGTGTATGTGCAATCACAGAAACTTCAGATCAAGGATTTAACATGTAAAAGAGATACAGAAAAAAATAACATTCATCCATACAGACAGAATATTCAGGAAAGACCTATGATTTTGTAAAAGAATGATTTTTATACTCCTGTCAAACTGCCATAGTGTATAAACCTTGCACAACGAGCACAATCTATTCCTCAAGTAAAAGAAAAGTTTGGATAACAGCCTTTTGAGAACTCAAACTTGAGTGGCTAGATGTATATATACCCCCTGTGCCTTCTGTCCCACCCTTCAAAAAAGTAAGAGAATGCAGAAGAAATTTGTCGTAAACCACAATGTATGCCTGCTAATTCAGTCAATTATAAAGGGTGAACTACTACCTTACTACGGTTCCACTTCCATGCCAGAATAAATGTTAAATCTCATAAATAGTAAAACTAAAATCCAAACTACTAAAAGAAGCACCTCCTAGAAAGTAATAGGTATTGAATATACCCATTCAAAAATAGGCACCTTGAAGCAAAAATATAATGTTTCATGTGACCAAGAGAATTTTAAGAAGATTTTGGCGTATGCTCAAATTAAAACAACTATCAAATTTTCGCAGCAAACTGTCAAAAGATGATATCTCAGCTTTACTTTTGTAGAGTTTCCCTTTCAAGAAGCAATCAACAGGAGAAGAGAAGGTATAGAAAGCCCCAGTTTAATACTAAAAAAACTACAAGTATATCACTTTCCTCCAAACTATTCTGAGAATAAACCATTTAGTTAATTAAAACAGGATAAAGAAATGAGAAACATGAGGGCACAACCTTGGACAAAAGGCCATCTTTAGCAAGCTTATAATTGCTATCAGCATGGTTTTTTGCCACAACACGCTCGTCAGCCCAGAAAATATACCACTTGGACCAGTCCACAGTCTTGTTATAAGGAGCTTCGCAGAGTTTTCTGTGAGCAAACTTAAGTTTTAAATCAACACTAAATCATAAAAGCAAAGAAAGATATGAAAAAAGATAAGATACAGATACCCCATTAAGCCAATGAGAGAACCACCAGATAAAGCAATGGCAAAGACTCCTCGCTCTTTCACAGATGCCTCTGATAACTCAGCAACATAGTCTGCCAAATCAGTCCTTAGCTCATCCAAACTCTCATGAATCCTCAACTCTCCTCTATTATTCTGACCACCAGAGAGAGCCATGGTTCTAGAGAGTCCAATAGCTCTATTTTGTAACCAGAAAAGACAAAGAAAGCATCAAAACCATTTCAGGTAGAAATAATAGGAATGAAATTCAAAACAGAAACAGCTTTAACATTTATCCTTCCTAAACCTAAAACACAAAAGGGAATTCCAAAATTGCCGAAGATCGAGCTTCATATCCATAAAACAAAATTCTGAAGAAGGGAAACAGAACATAAGAATATAGATATGAGATAATTTCAATTTTTACTTTTTGTTTGACTACAAGACTTATATGCCTATACATAACATAAAACTGAAGTTTTTAAAAGAGGATTTACAAGCTAAGCTTCACCCCATGAATTCAATTTGCATGTGGACTCTCTAATTGTCAAAAAAGAAAGCAATTGAACAAAAGGGCATCATCGCCGCAACCCAAATTTCCAGAGATCGAGACGAAAAAATGAAAAAGCTGAAAACAAGTGCACACTAGCAAGAAAGAAATCACAGAAGAAGAAACTCATGCCCCGGATCATAAAGCATGTTAAATTGACACCATCCACTTCTGCACAAACTTATAGAAGAACAAAGCATGATGGTCAATCATAGTCTCATGCAGTTTAACATAATCTGAAACTGCATCACACACAGAATCGACACGTTTCACAGCAAAAGAAAGGAAAAAAATGCTTACAAAGAAAAAAATTAAAAATAGAGAGAAGGTGGTACGCAGGAGAAGCTGACGAATGAGGAAGATGGTATATATATATATATATATATATTTTTTATTATTATTATTATTATTATTATTTATTTATATTTGTGTGAAGATTTGGATTGTCTACAGTTCCAAGGAATTCAACCATAAAAATTTCTTATATTATTATTACAAAATTATAAAAAAAATACAAATAGTAAAGCAATGAGAACTGGTGGATGCAAAATAAAAGTCACCTAGTACAGTTAATTTTTTTGAGCTGCACATGATCATAAGCAAAATATATGAGTCTGGTTTTTTAAGAATTGACATAAGAAAGTTTACTTGAGTCAGATATATTTCTTAAAGTCCTAATCTTTTTTTTTTTCATTTTGCAAGATATTAATTTCTTTAATAATATAGACATTTGTGCATACAGAATGACAGTAAATAAAAATTTAAAAAAAAAAGAATTACATAGGTTTGATGTCAGTGATATTAATATTATATTTTAACCTAAATGCGTGTTTAGTTTTATGAAAGGATAAGGTGAAAAAATTTAATAATTTGTGTTTTTCCAAAAGAATAATTTAACACTAACCAACAAAACTTTTACTCTTAAAAAATATTTATCACTAAACTAGTAACTAAGTTAAGTTGGGGTACAAATATTTTGAAAAGGAAGCATTTATCAAGAATTTGGTAGGAAATGTTTAAAGGAATGGTATTAATGAAGAATTTATACCTTGTTGGGTATTAGTGCATCAAATGATGGTGACAGAACACACAAAACTGTGTTTCTTTGTCCACTGTTAGATAAAAAATAAGATTAGGGCAGAACTTTGTTTGCAAGTAAAACAACTATTTATATTAACAGCAGATAATAATGAGAAAATCTCAGTATCCTAAATCTCCTGCTATAAACAGAAGGTAAAAGTGAAATAAAAATACAACTATGAATTGCTCAAGTAGATTTGATTGGATGATTTTAAGAAATAATTTATTTAATATTTGTTAATAAATAATGTTTTTATTGAACAAACACTCTGTATAAAAGAAATAGTTTTAGTGGATAAAATATATTTATAGTAATTAATAATGGATTTAAATATGTCTATTTTTCAATGTACATTATTTATTTTTTAATTTTTAGATTTTTTTGTGTTTAGTAGTTTTATCATTTAAAAATAACTCATAAAAATTGAAAATGTTTTTATTATATAACTATAATTATGATTTTTTTTAAATTAAAGTATTTTGTAATTACATATATATATATATATATATATAATTATAATTTTACTTTTTAAGTTGATAAAAATTCCTACTATATAATTACGATACTATAAAAGTTAATCAGAAATTTATCTTTTCTATATATAACTTCAATATAAATTTTAAAAATATTTTTAAATTAATTTTATTATAATAATAATTTTTTAATTATATTTTTTTATCATTATAAAAAAACAACTGCCCATCTGTCTCCACTAGTCATTATGAAAATTATTACTTTTAAAAAACAACTATTACTTAGTTTCTTTTAAGAGTCAATAAATAAATAAAATTGTAATAAATTAAATTAAAAAATGTTTTAAATAAAAAAATAAAAGAAGTTATACGAAATGAAGTTTAAATTATTTATAACTATAAAATAACTTTTTTCCGGCTACAACTATTCAATAACTTAATGGAAATACAATCAAACTAATGCTAAATTTAAAATACCTCACTTTTAAAATTATCTACGGAAATATGGTTAAACTAATAAATTTAAATACCTCACTTTTAAACAAAATGTAATAAAAAGTTGAAATAATTAGATTTACTTTTTTAACTCATGTTTTATTTATATAAACACTCCTTTTTCAAAAAAAAATATATTTATTTTATTTTTTTATTTATTAAAAACTTTGTGTAAGATTAGTCAATTAAAACTTATATTACTACTACTGGAAATTTTAATGAAAAATAAATTGGACAAATTATATGAAAAGAAAGAAAAATAAAATAAAATAAGAGAGACTCTATCATAAAAGACAAACCAAACAGCTGTCCAAATCACTTACTGACAAATATACAAATGAGTACTTCTGTCCAGCAAGAATTAAAAAACATTTTACTTTACTTCACATCACAAAACCACAGTGAATGAACACATCTAATAAAATCGGTGTAACTTGTTCATCCACCCATGGATTCATTATTAAATTTGGAAAATAAATAAAATATTAAATATTTTTTTAATTTACATACTGAAGTTAAAATATATATATATTTTTAATGGAAATACTTATCTTCACTGTTTCAGTAATACTTTATTTATGAGTTTGTTAAAAATATAACCTTTTTACTTTTATATTTTAAATGTAATTATATAAATTATATATGAAAATATTCTTTCAATTAAAATGTAGAAATATCATATAAAAACATGAATATTATAATGTGTAAAGAAAATACAGTACATATAATAAAACTATTCATTAAAATAAAGATTTTATGCATAAATAATTTAGAAACACATTTATAATTTAGTTTATTATAGATATACATTGCTAGTTGATATGGGAAATCTAAATTAAATTAATTAAATTGGTTTCATTCTTTAATTTATTCGAAATTAAATATATTGTAGTAACTTGTTCGTTGATAAAAAAAAGTTAAATTAATTTGAAATTTTAATTTTTTATGATTCAAATTTAAATTAAATTAATTAATAAGCTGAATAATTTGTCTCTGTGATTATAGGAATGTTTAAATTATTTCTTTTCATATAAAACATCTCTTTCTTGTAAGTGATCAATTTGTCATGAGATTCTTTGATATTCTTATAAGAAGTTTTAAGTTTTTTTTATCTCGTATGAAATTCACCAAATAACTTTCCTAAGTTATGTTGTTAAGAAGTAGATCATTTATATTTTATTAATTTTTACTTATAGTCACTTGTTTAGACTTTTGAAAAATATTCATTTTTTATTTTTTAAAAGTTGTAGTTTCTTTATACTTTATTTTTCATGTTTATATTTAACTGTTAAAACTCAAGTTTATTATTGCATTATTACAAAGAGACATGGTGGTTTAGATTTGATTTTGAAAAACTCAAGTACTTTAATCATAAGTTTTAAATTCTTCTCGATGATTAAGTTTGTAACTAGTAGGAAAAAAATTATTATAAACTTGCATTATAATATGGAAGTGATTAATATTTACTTTTTCATTAAATTTGTCATACAATTACGTAGATGGTGTATTGACTATAAGAAAGATTTGAGCTTCTTTTTTCTTTTCATCGTCATATTTAGATAAATCAAGATTTATTCATGTTGATATGTGACTTTTCATTTATAGAAAGGAAGATTTTTATAGATCTTAATATTTCTCAAGGAGTGGATGATCTGTGTCTTTTTATCTGATCCCTTATACAAGAAATAAATGATATGTGTGTTTGATCCCTTAAACAAGGAGTAAACTATATGTGTGTGTTTGATCTCTTGTAAAAAGAGTAGATGATTTACGTATACTTAGATTGAGTGAGGTTTTGGTTTTTGTTCCATCTTATAACTATATATATGCAAGGATGAGACACATGTGGAGCAAGAGGAGTGAGGTTTTGGTTTGGATTGAGTGATGTTTTGGTTTTAGTTGCCTTAAGAGAGAATTGGACATTTATACATGCAAGGATGAGGCACCTGAGAAGCAAGAGAAGGATGAGCAACAAGGAATTAAAACAAGGACCATGGTTAGAAGAAAAGAAGAAGAAGAATTAAAGAAGAAACATGAAGGAAAAATGACAAGAGAGAAAATTAAAGCTTTGGAGAAGGAGATTAAAAGAATAAATCAAGCTCGTGAAGAAACTTCAGAGAAAGCAAGAAGAGAAGGACAATAACTTGAGAAAGAAAAACAATTTAACATTTGGAGCTCTAATCAAATTGAAGCACAAGGATTGCCACATAATTTTCTAACTAAATGCAACTTCCATCATTACATTGCCACATTATCTTCTAACTAAATAGAACTCCTATCATTACATCCAAACTATCCATGTACCTTCATAAATCTTGAAAACCACCATTTGCTCAATTGTGCACCTTCCTAAATACTTCATGCACTTCTAGGAGATTAGTTACTCTTAATCCTAGTTAACTTTGTTAATCTTTTGACCTTTGGATGCCCACGAATATTATAAACAGAACTTCAACCTTTTGTACAAAACATGAATTATAGAGTAAATGAAAGTACCTTTGAAGGTGTTTCTTGAAAGTTGAATTTCTCATTTCTCTTGTTGTTTGAGTTCTTATCTTGAGAAGTTTTCTCAAGTGGTGCCTCCTCTAGCACTTATCCTTTGAATTCTTTTCATAGTGTTCTACCTTTTATTTTGTTCCTTATGCCATTTTCTATTTCATTTTACATTGATAGTTACTTGGTTTATTATTTTTCTACATTGTCGCACCATATTTGATGGAGTACGCCCCAATGACATTAATCAAAGAATAAAGAGCTTTCTAGAAGATTGGGTCCATCTTAGTCTATATAGGCTTTCAGTCAGCCGCTTTGGCCCAAATGCAAACATGAAGAAATCACTTTGGAAAAAATAGAGTAACAAGGATAAGTCCTTTAAAATTGTATAAATTGTAGTTTAAAATAATTTGGGCCTTGTATTTGGGTCAAGTAGAATAAATTTGGGCCATGTAGTGTAAGTGTGGGCCTTGAGGTCCATAAATAATGTTGAGCTTGATCAAGGAGTCCAAGTAGTACAAGGGAGAAGCTCTCTCCTTGTGCCACTTGTCATCACCTTGTGAGAGTCTTGGAGTGCAAGCTAGGTTTTGGGAAGCTTGTCATAGAAGTTAGGATTAGAAGCTTGTCTTAAAAGCTAGGGTTAGAAGCTTGTCTTAAAAGCTAGGTTTAGAGAGCTTCTCCTACAAGCTTCTTCCTCTCCTTGCTTCTATAAGTAAGTGTGTAGGCTCATTGTAAAGTAAGCTTGATTTACCTTAATGGAATGCTGTAGAACTTTTAGCACATTATCAAGTTTCTCTCTTTGAGTTGCTTCTCCAAGAAGCTCTTGAAGAACTCTAGAAGGTTGGCCTCGCCTCCTTCTACTAGATCCTTCATCACTCATTCCACCAAACTTCTCCTAGAAGTTAGAATAACTTCTTCTGCACACCTCCACCTCATGACATTTGGTCTCCTAACGTGAATCCTCACGTTTCTCCCTTGCTTTCGCCTTCATCAGGAGTTCCATTCGTTCTTGTTCAGTGCAAGAGGCTTCTTCCTTCACTACAACAATTGATGTGTGCGCAAGAAGCTAAGAGCACCTAGGAGCTTTTCCATCAATATGCTAACCATTATCTTCCACTGTTGCACTTATTTCATTCCTTTCATTGTTGGGTTTTGTTATTTATCTTCTAAGAGATTGATCTAGATTTTAAACACCCCCAAGAATCTATATCAGACATAGCCCACGAGTATGAGTTAACTAGTATAAATTTAGTTATCCTATGTTGGTCACTTGTTAGCTAGATGATCTAGTTTAGTCTTTTGTGAAAAAGATTAAGGGCTCTATTCAAACCCATCTCTAAAGTCAGTTGTGCCAACACTATTTTCAATGAGTTAAAAGTTTAGCCAAATCAAAAAGAACTAAAGGTAGGTAAACTTTTTAGGTAGTATTTTTTAAAGTAGTTTGTCCTTAGCGATTTTGGATTTTAAAATAATATTTTCAACTTTTTATCTAAGAGAAAACAAACAACTAGTTTTAGTATTTGGTAGTACTTAAAATAATTTTATTATTCTTGATAAATCTTTTTGAACATAGTAAATTGAAATCACTAAAACATTTTACCTTTTTTTCAATTTGCCCATATCCTACTCAACAAATGATAAAGAAGCATTTAATCTACAAAGAATATATGATATGTGTTTATGATGTGCGAAAAATAGTTATTCTACCAATAAAATCTCAAGTGAAAACGTAGTTGTTGTCGAAAAGAGAGGGAAAACAAACTTCGTTTTCTTCTTTGCAAGAACAACTTCGAGCTTGAGATGAGAGTTCTTTTAGTGATGACTAATCCAATATGATCAATGGCATTTCACAATTAAGGAAGGGTATCATTTAGCTAAAATCAAATTTATTCGAGAAGTATTGTGGGTGTTAAGGAAAAAATTATATCAAACCTGCCACCAATATGTCCCCTTTAAGAAACTCATCCATACATCAATGAGCTCTAACTATGCTCCGAGAGTTGGTATTTTGAATCTTGAAGTGAGCCATTTTGGATCTCTGATGAAGGATTTGGAGAAAGGAATTAAGTCTTCATGGAAGTTTTTGTAACTCATAATAGCTTTGGGACAACCTTTGTATTTAGCTTGTGAAGGTTTTACCATTTTATAGAATAATGTTGTTAATTTGACACCTTCAACATGGTCGGTGGATATCTCTTTACCCAATTTTTACATTTTCTTCTTGACGATAGAGGAGAATCACAATTAAATGAACCATGTCTAACCTATTGTTAGGTCTTAATGAATACAAAATATTTATGACCTCATGAAAAGTGAAATATACATGAGCCATGAGCAACTTGGTCATGTATATTAAGGAGTATCTTTATGCAAAAGATATGCCAACTTATACCAATTTGGAGAGATTTGGTTTGATCTAGTGTGTATTTTTAAATAACTATATTAATTAATTTATCATTTAAAATAAGAGTTAAAAAATTTTATTATGTGATTAAATTCTCATTTTAAAAATATTTTGTATTTTATATAGATAAAATCTAAACATTAGAAAGTAAATCAATTAATTTTAAGAAATATTGTTATGGGGTGAAAATAATAATAATAATTATAAGAATATTAAAAAAATTAATAAAATAAAAAAATATTATTAAAAAAGATAGTGTGACGTGTGTGTGTGTTTATCTCTTTTAAGATATAAACATTATACAAACTTAGGAGACAAGTTTTAAAAATAAAATAGTGTTACAAATATATGGTGGGCCGGATGGAGGAAAGGGAGAGGAGAGAGAAGGGTGTGAGAGAACATAAGGAAGAGAGAGAAAGAGAAAAAGTGAGAGAGAAGAGAGAAAGAGAGAGAAAGAAATAGAGAGGATTTGGAGTAAGGGAAATTTTGCACCTTTTAGAAACATTTGTAGTTCCACTTTTATTCTGTTTCACTAATCAAAGGTAAGAGGGGTGAGATTAAGCTTTTTCCGTACTAATTTTAATAAACTTATATATGTTCTATTAATTTTTTTTTATTTTGAACTATATATCATCTTACTCTTTGTTTTTTTATTTATTTTATTTATCTTCAGTTACACACTAGTTCTATTTATTTTATCTTTAGCTACATATCAATCTTGTTTATTTTATTTATTTTATTTCTATATACGCACTAGTCTTGTTTATTTTATCTCTAGTTACACATTAGTCCTATTTATTTTATTTACTTATCCCCAACTACACATTGATCCTATTTATTTTATCTCTAGTTACGCATTAGTCCTATTTATTTTATTTACTTTATATTTAGTTACACATCAGTTTTATTTATTTTATTTTATCTCTAGCTACACATTGGTCCTATTTATCAAATTATATTTATTTTGTACTAATTCAAATATCATTTTTATATATAATTAAAAAAATACATATAAAGTAAAAGCAAATATTTTTTATGAACTTTAATAAAATAAAGTTACTTATATGCTTTATTATTATTTTGATGGTTATATATGTTTGAAAGATGCATATAAATTATTAATTAAAATAAATATGACATATCCTGATGGTCATTATGTTATGTGATTCTTGATAAATGTTAATGGTATGTCTGTTATGAAAGAGTTTCAAAAAGTTGAGATCAGGTGTTATTGTATGATTGTTTGTATTTGGGAAGTCACAATTTGATACACTACAGGATGAAAGACATAGACAATATGAGGTCTAAGGAAGTACTCCAAGTAAGTGCATACTTGTATAGTTCAAAATAACACCCTAGACTAGGATATTTCATAGGCCAAACATAATACTATCTAATACCTGCTCAGCATCGCCAATGTTAGGTAGTCAATATATCTCTTTTATTGATAGATGATTAGAATTCTCGAGAAGAATAATTATGATTATACCAATGTTGTTTATGAGAAATACTTAACTACCTAATCACTTCCGAAATATCTTTTGATGTTCAGAAGGGATCATCAAAAATATGGATCTATATCAGATACACTGAGAGAAATTATTGTGGCTAGTCAAGTCATAGACCCCATTATTTGTCAAGTTATAGGCTCTCATTGCTTGTATTGTTTGTTAAGTTTATTAAGATTAACATTTAAGGCTTATAAAGACCTCATTCCTTTCATGTTTTTCTTTCATATGTACATGTTGTATGAGTAGAAGCAAAGCAAAACTTGCTTTATAAAAGATTTCAAAGAAAGATTTTGGGAGATTCCTCTAAAATGATGGCTTGTGGAGAACCCAACTCTAATATCTTTAGAATATACAAAAATATAAATAGACCTATATTCTAATGTAGAACTCTTATTATGTAAAAACTCATATGTATTTGTAATATATTATGAATAATTACAAGGATGTAAATTGTTAACATACATTTATATCTATGAGATTATATTCTCTCTAAGAAAATTTTACTGTACAAACAAAATTTACTCACAAATTTTCATTAAATGACAAATATTTATATAGTAGTCGGATTTGTTACATAGAGCATAAGACTTGTTTTGACAGATACTAAACAAAAAAGGAGACATGTCCAACTTTAGAAACTAACCTTCTTGTCTTCAATGTGATGATTGCTCAAGAAGTGCCCGCAAGCATTCTAACTCTAATTTAACTCATTTTCGAGTCTTCTATCAAATGTAAACTCATTAATAACATAGTGTTCTCCTACTAATTTCAAACAATGATAGTTGAAACATCGAGTAGGGTTGGAGCTAGTGGTCCATATGGGAGTCTGAGAGCATGAAGGTCCCTATTCCATAAATGAACTAGAACAAGAAACTCAATCGAATGAAGATATGTCAAAATGTAATATGGAGGAAGTTTATTTTTATTTCAAATTTGTGAATGAGGTACATTTCTTCTTTAGTGGATGACCATGATTCTTTGAAGGAGTTAAGAGAGGGTGAGTTCTCATAGGTTCTAAGTGTTATGAGTAAGGGCTGAAAACAAGTAAGTATAAACACGGTCATGCTTTTTCTGTAAGGCGATAGCTTAGTTCAATAATATATCATATATAATGAAAGTATTTTGTCTGACGAATGATATAACACTATGTGGGCTCTATTTATATCTGATAAAGCTTTTACGAGATCAAATAATATATACATATGTTTAAACTAACCTCATACTACACAAAAACATATATACTTATTTTATGTTGTAAGGATTGTTTGTTACTTCTGTCTGTCAAGAAGATTTGTTTGCAAGCACAAGTCATATCAAATGATCTATCGAAAAAGAGTTAAAATTGCTTTCCTTCAACAATTACCTGATGATTACATTGACAACACTAGAAAGACAATATGTTTCGTACAACTTTTGACTTTAGACAAAGTCATACAAAGGCACTGTCCAAGAAGACATAAATAAATTTAGTTATTGAGAGTTTACTTACAAGAAGAAAAGACTATTTAATGTTGTATGGAGTACATTTAATGTATCATCACATTCAAGATCATTAGACGAAAGAAGGACATGCAAAATAATTGAAACTACTCACCAACCATGAACAAATTTACAACGACTACTTTATTCAAAGCCTATATAAAGTAATTTAAGAAGAAGAAGAAAATGAGACTAAGTTGTATAGTATTAAAACGTTGTTGAAATTTTTGCACCCATCAAAAGCTTCATAGAGAATACTATTTGTCTGCAATTGACAAACTAGAAGAGGGTGAACAAATTTTATATACGTCTACAAATAATATTTCTCTCTATTAAGAAATTATGTGATTTGTTGATCACCACTAAATAATCATCTTATCTTAGTCATGAGTGATTATTTAGTAAAAAATACTTGGTTATTAACTAAGAGTTCAAAGAATACTTGGTTAAACTAGGAATGACTTATGAAAGAATACTCAGTTAAGCCAAGAGTGACTTGTGAAAAAATATTTGGTTAAGCTACGAGTAACTTGTGAAAGAATACTTAGTTAAGTCAGGAGTAACTTGTGAAATAATACTTGGTTAAGCTAGAAGTGGCTTGTGAAAAAAAAATACTTGAATGAGGTTAACCATGAGTGCTTGGGAGCCAAAATAATACTCAATGGGGGTAAGCTAAGAGTGGCTTGGAGCCAAAACAATACTCAAGGGGTTAGTTAGGAGTGACTACGATCCCAAACAATACTCACATTGTACTTTGCAGTATTAGTCTACTTAGTGAAACTCAATTTGTTAATAGAAAACTATATATTGTCTGTGTAATTAGATGAATTAGTATAAAAATATCTTGTGTACTTTTTTCTTTCCCTTTATCTCTTTATATTGCATTTTATTATTGTCCGTACTAACTTAGAAAGGAGAGTTATTATACATGTTTACAACATTTCAACCAAGTAAATTAGTTAAGCTACAGCACTTTGGATTTATGTTGGATCATGAGAAAGAAAATTGAAACATAAACAAACACAAATAAAGATAGTTTTCAAGTGATGCCAAACACTAAAACACTTTTACCAATGTAACACTTAACATTGCCTTATTGTTGGTACTAATATTTTAAGGAATATAGCTACACGTTTATACAAATAGTTTAATTAATAAAATCTGGAATTTATGGTCCTATATTCTTTAACATAGATAAATATTAAAGTAGACAGAAACAAAAATCAAGTTACTAGGCTTTGTTTGATTGGGGGAATAGATTTGAGAAGATGGATTTGAAGGGATTTGAGTTTATTGTGTGTGGATGAGAGGGTTGTTTGGATTAATGGATGGATGTAAGATTTGAAAGGATTTGAGGAGATTGCTTATGAAAGTTTGGGATTGATTTAATAGATGTTATAGATTTGTTTTTATTTTTTAATTGATATATTTCTGAAATTACTAATTAATCCTTGTGACATAAGATGGTAAAAAATTAAAATGAATTAGATTAAATTGATTTTAATATAAAAAATATAGAAACTGAATTAACTAATTAGATATTTTTTAATAGGTTGGTAATGATTTTAATTAATCCAACCTGTGAACATCCTTATTTTTGTGTGTTAATAATTTTATATTTTAAAAAAGTATTTTTTTTAAAATGAATAAAAAATATTTTAAATAACATCTTCTCCCCTCAATTTCATCATATATATTGAATCAAATAAGGAAACAAAAATATTTTTTTTTCTGATTTACTTTAATTAAACATTAAGTAAACATATTTTCATCGATAAAAAAAGAATAAATAGAAAACAATATAATATTTATAATATATTTTTATTATTTCTTTTATAAAGTAAACAATTTTTAGTGATTTAATTATTTTTGGTCAATAATATAATTATGAATAGATAGATTGTATTGAGTATGGGTAGATTGAAGGGAGATTAATTATATTATAGCTGTTTTGGAAAAAAAGAAATATTATAAATAAAAAAATATATATATATTGAAATAAATTATTTGAAGAATTAGGTATAAATCAGTTTATTTTTCATATATATATATATATATATATATATATATATATTGTTACAAACTCTAAATCCATTTAAAGGAATGTTATGTAATTTCTAAAGTCAAGGGTATTTCGTAATTTTTACTTCATTTAGAAGGGCTATTTTGTAATTTCGATCTTCATCCCTTCAAATCCCTGCAAATCTCTTCAGATGAGAAGATCCAATCCTGCAAATCTCTCCTCATTAACAGTAAATCTCCTCATACCAACCAAACACAACCTTAGTGATGGATATTTTGAAGTATTTCAAAATCTTTTTAGAAGATCAACAGGGAAATTTTTTACTGCTGGCTCAATACCTGTTTACAAAGAAGTTTATGAGATTTTAATGTATATTTTCTATATTTTTTACTGCTGGCTCATTATTAATCTCTATATTTTCTAGCCTTAATATTTTTAATCTTGAAATTTAAGATGAACCAAGCTTTATTCACAAGGTTAAAATGACAATAATTTTAGCCTCTCAAATTTAAGAAAAAAAAAACTATTTTAGTCTCTAAATATTAAATTTGATGAATTAAAATATTTTTTTAGTTTCTAAATAATAAATTTGAGGGACTGTTTTTCCTTAATTTAGAAAAACGAATTCACAATAAAACACCAAAAATATAATTAAACCAATTTTTTACTTATGATCTTTTCTTTCGTCCTCTTTGGCTCTCCTCCCTCCTCTCTTTTAATTTTTCTGTGTTTACAATTAAAAAACACTTTAAATCTTAAGACACTTTTTGCAGCCTAAATTATAAATGAGAGAAATATTTTTTTATGTACAGTTATACATCAAAATATATACTAAATTCCACCATGTCACCTCTAACTTCAACTTGTTTTAAGAAACTAATTTAAGTGTTTATCGAAATCAAAATAACCAAAGTTCAATATTCTTAGACTCTAGCAAAACAAAACTTGGAAATGCTTGAATGTACCAAAAATTTGCAACTGAATGTACCTGGGAGAAGGTACTGTCCAAATACACGAGTTCACGTACCTTTCATATCCTTCCAACGCAACCATGCATTTCGGGAGCAAATTCAGCAACGTGTATAAGTCGCATGCTATTGTTTTAAATATTAAAACCAATACTATAAATATAATACATGAAATTTTTTCTTAATATACGCATTCATTTTCTCTTCCATCCCATTGCCAACTCATTTTCTTCTCATATTTCTCTTCATTCTTCTTTTCATCATTTTTCATCTCTTTTATCTTTTCCCATTTGGAGTACTTCCATCTAATTTTCACTAAATATCACAACTTTTTTCCGAAACCTATCTTCTGAATCTTAATATTGATTAACTTTTTCTGAGATCAATGTTGTTTTTCTTGTAAAACAATGAAGTGATTATATGGTAATGGTTATATCCTTTCCTAATCTTAATATTATTCTTGATGCTTTTGAAGAAGAGGAAGTTGTTGTTTGACTATGAGTGATTGTTTACATTTTAAAAAATCTCTCATCTTTATGGAAAGTAATATATATGATAATAGATTAGTATTTACTTGTCTACAGCTAGAATTTTTGTTTAAAAATAAGTTTAGTTTATCTTAATATAAGGTTTTTCTTGATTACACGAGTTTTCCATGTTTGTTTGTATTTTTATTTTTTTCTTTTATTCTTTAATAATATTATCGTCAGGAAGCATATAATTGTTGATGTATAAGATGTGAATCTAGTTAAAATGTTATATTCTTATAAAGATATTATTTTAATTGATATGTTTACTTAAAAAAGAAAAATGTGACTGTGACATACAATATCATAGATGTCAAAAGCAACATGTTCTAATAAATATACAATCCTTTTATAAGATAAAGTGGAATAAAGTGTCAATTTAAGACTAGGTGAGATAAAATGTCTATTAAGATAAGGTAGGATAAAGTTTCTATAATGTAATTTGTTGGACAAATTATAATAATAAAAAAAATCCATGTAAGATAAGGTATCATAAAAGCACATGTGAAAATCTTTCAATAAAAAGACGAAACATGTATTAAGAAACATATACTAAAATGAATTAAGTAAATTATACAAATCATAATAAGAATTTATTATAGCATTTGACACTAATGAGTTATGACCCTCTCATGTATGGTGTCCTTAGTTAACTGCTAGGGACACCTTTACCAAGTGCACAAGATTGGCCAAAAGTCTCCTACCTAATACCATTCTTGTCTTTACATGTTAAGTGCCATTTTTTTATACGTTCGAACTACATATAAGGTAACGTATCTGAGGAGTGAAACCTTCAATCTATATTCTCATTATCAATTTTCCACAACAGCATCAATGATTGATTCCCATGGAGTATTATAATATTTTTCATTTCCATATTCCTTTGATATAACCCATTGATGTAAACCCTATTGTTGTTAATAAATGGTTGTCCCTCTCACCACTTCCCTCACATGCACCTGTTTTTCTTCTCCTATGATTGGCATAAAGAGGTTAGTTCAAAGCTTGAAAACCAAAGAGAAAATAAATCAACCATCGATGTGACATGCTATAAATCTAATAAAAAGAAACAAGTTGTGGTCAAGTACTAGGCAAAAGAACAAACGTCATAATTTGACTACAACTTCTCAATATCATATGTTGTACATTCAATGTCTACAACTTTGCCTTCACAATCATGAAAAATTACTCTAAAGTTTAACGTTGTCCTCACATTTCAACGCTGTGGGTGCATGAACTTCCATCTTAGGCCAATTATAGATATCCTGTTTTCTCATCCCTGTTGACAACTTTTTGACCGTGAGAGATCTACATCATGTTGGGGCATTTGTGGTATCATGAAATTTAGTGTTTGATTGATAATGTTTTTCTTTTAACTGTTTATTTTCCAAAAGATACTCAGAAAGTTCTATAAAATGAACGATTACTTTCTGAAAAACAAATTAAACTTTACATGCATTTATTCTGCCTCTTGGTGTGAAACAACATATAGAGAAATGAATAATGAAAAAGAAAGGTGCAAGGGCATTTGTGTTCTCACGTAGCCAAATAAGAAGAATGGATACAATCCAAAAACTATGTTGGTATACTCCAAATATGCTTATATTGGAAAGTAACAACTTCTCCCAAGACTAAGTGTGTGCTTGAGTACAGTTTCTATGTTTTTTTTCTTTCAAAATTTTGACATGAAAAGTTCAGTGAAAAAACATTGAAAACGTGAACTCAACATGCACTAATAGGCTAAGGAATGGTTATAGCTTTAGCAGAGAAATGATAGGAAGGCAGGAAAAGTCATACAAATCAACAACCAAATACATTGAGGATGCTACCATGGACAAACATTGATGAGTAAACACTTTTCATCCTCAAGAAATAACTTAAGAAATTGATAGAACGGTTATCACTGAATGATGAAGGGCTTTGAAATCAACAAGTGCAAATATCCTCTCTAACATGCACTTATACATCTAGTGAATGATTGTCATGTCATGATATGATACGTAAATCATTAAAATTCATTACACAAATGTTTTGTCTGCCCATAATAAAGGTAATAGCTGGTCCCCCAGACTCCATACAAATTTGAAGAGTTGAAATATGAAATCAAACAATATTCAGTTTTACATGGAGTCCATCATCATCTAGATATTGACTTGTTTGAATAGTTAAATTTGAATGAAGGGTTTCATTTGAAACATTGAAATTAGACAAGCAGATCATGTAGAATAACTAATATCGATCTTCTGAAAATATTTCCAAAGCTTTGATTTTTAATTAATCTGAATGATGGCGTGTGATCCATCTAACCGACTTCATCTAGTGGACAAGACTTTCTCAATGTTTAAGAGTTGAAATTACACATGTAATGAAAATATAAACCAAACCTTAAAATATGCTTCATTCTTTACAAATGTCCACTTCAAATTTACAAATACTCATTATACGGGTCACAATCATAGTTCCACGCTCAAGAATTCAAAATAATGACATTACGATAGTGAAAAGAAGAAAAAAGACAGCAAGCACTAGGAATGTGATCGTGCATCTTGCACCCCATTACTTATAATCTATTCATCACTATCCAAAACGAAGGACCACTATGCCAAGGGAAATAACAACTAACAAACTCCTCCATGGTGCGTGATGGTATCATGACAATTAAAATATGCACTCCATCATGCAGAAGAAATAAAAGTATTGTTTGATTACTTTGCAATGATCAAGACGTAGTTCACTAAATTACTTTTAAGTGACGACAGAGATAGCCATAAAATGGTAACAAAACCGAGGAAAATGAAAAGTTGTGAGTGATCATAGTAGTCATGCAATGACAGCATAAAGAATAAGACAACTTAGTATCAAGCAGAACTTTTTGTTTATTCTCATGGAATGTGTCTTCCCCCATAATGTTGGGAGTTAAGACAATTAGTTGAGACAGTTATAATAGTTGGTAGAATGGGTTAGAACAACTTCTAAGCCAGTATACCTAACAAACTTCTACTAAATATCATCTCCCAGCTACCCCTTCTACTAACTATCATAACTGACCCAACCAATAGTCCTAACTCATACAAGTTGTTGTGGGCCTTTCCACATAAAGAGATAAGGAGAGAGGAATTCTAGTCAAGCCTAAGCATAGAAAGTCACAATTATGAATTTTATTAGAAATGCTTGAGAACTACTGAAGCGAAAAAGGATCAACTGTTGTTTTAGACTACACGTGATCCCAGTCCCAAACTTCAAACAAAGCAAAAACAATGATTTTAAGAACAAAATGATATAATTAAAAACGAAAATGAAAATCCATTTTTGGACAACACAACGAAAGAGTATAAACATAATGAAGGCATAAACATCAAATAAAGCCCGGATAAAGGAAGTGGGTTGCATTATGCCTTTGGCAGCAAACATGAAACTCCTCGCTATTACACATGGTATCCAGCCCACTAATAAAAAAAAAAAAAAAAAAAAACTCTTTTGTGAAACTACTTCTGCATATCATATTTAAGGAAAACAGATAGAAAAAAGGGGAATGGTGGGAGAGAAAACAATTCCATGTTTCTAAATCAGAACAAAATTATATTTTATAATTATACAAGGTACAGACTAACCATTCTATGCAAGTTGAATGGCAGTTTCAATCTCCAATCCTTCTGTTTACGACTTAAAGGTCTGCCTTTTCTAAGGGGGTCTCTATTCTCTTTTACGTCTGCCAACTTCCACACACACATCTCTGATTCTTTTTCTATAAAATCTAACAAGAAAACTCCATCTCTCTCTGGGCAATTGGACTCTATATTTTCTGTGTAGATGACTCTCATAGGCATGTCTTTGAATCGACTAATATCATCTGGCACTTTAAGTAGCCTATCAGCACCTGGGGATGAAACCTTCAAAGCAAAATTATGTTTTAAGTACCAAATACACTTCAAAGGAACAGTCTTTACTACTACTGAATAAAATCCCACTGGAACAAGAGTATAGGACATGGCGGCGATGATTACCTCTAAAGCCAAATCATCGGGTATCTCTCCAAGCGCTCCAACTTCATCTAATCTTTGTTTGTATTTTTTATTGTAGCATTCAAGCTCTTCCATGGTTGGACACCCATATCTGAAAACAAAGTTAGAAAAGTGCATACAATTAAGGTACTCCTATCTTTAGCAGCCAATCTGAATTGGTCAAATGAACAGCTTGACATTAAGAAAGAATCATTGGATGGAGAAATTGAAGTGTCTATGACAATACCAAAAGAATGAAGAAAACGAACTAACCAAACACAAAAAAATTCCATATGGTTCCAAACAGTCACCAAGAGCATAGTATGATAGATTTGCCAATTTTTTCAAGAGTATAGGGTATTACTAACAAGGTCAACTATGTTCTTCAACAATCATCGGGTATATGTCACTGAGGTGGTCCTCACCGCAAATAATACAGTCAAGATAGAAAGATTGAAAAAGGTTCCTAGAAGCTAAATTTGAAGTGAAAGACATTGGACAAATTTGATAATTTTGGGGATAGAAGTTGCTAGATCAAAAAGAGAGACAAGTGTTTCTCAATGGAAGAATGCACGTAAACCAAATGACACACTGTTGTTGGGATAAGAAGAGAAATTAGTTAAGATAGTTAGAATATTAATGAGTTAGTTACTTGAAGTGTTAGTTAGATATAAATAAGAGAAGGAGAGGAGAAAGAAGGATGTTAATTTGTAGTTTGATCATTAGCTCTTTGTGAAGGGGAATCCTTAGAGGAGAGAGTGATCTCCTATTTCTTATGCTTTTCATTCTATTCAATAAAAAATTTTCTTTTCTTTCTTTTTTCAGTTCATAACAAAGTTGTCCGAGTTACCAGATCTTCAAGGGAGAGCTAGTGTTGGAAATGGAGGAAGCACAAATTCGGGCCACGGGGAAGCTGCTAGCATTTGTGGGGCAGATCCCATTGCTTGGACTGCTAGGGCTAAAAATCATTTTGAGGTGCAAGAAATTCACATTAAATCCTAAATCACATTTTATCCTATATTCATTGTTGGACCACCTACATTGTCACGATTAAGGCCCATAGCCCTTTGTATGAGGAAATCACTGGAAATTTGCCTTAATTGTAATCACTCCTACCCCGCCACCTTAATCATGGTTAGAGATACCAAATATAACTTATTAGGCTTGGACAGTTTCATGGGGTTGAAATACCTATAACTCAAATTCTAAAGATAAACGAATTAAAAGAGTGCAAACAAGTTCTCAAGATTTTGTACATGATACAAGTTGAAGTCTTACTCATCAGTTAATTTGTCCAATCTCACATAAACATATCCACGAGGAGTTGTCTTGAAAGCAAATAGTTTGATGTCCTCACTGAACTGCATAAGCACCTCCTCAGCAATAGAGAGAGTTCGCTCGCCCCAAGGGACATTTTGCAAGGCAACTCCACCACCATCACCACCATCACCAATCTACACAAATAGGCAACACCAAATTTAAAAAAGGTTTAATTATATCCATTTTATAATTGAACTGAAGATCTTTAATAGAAACCTCTGGACTGAAAACTGGACCATCAAAAAATAGAAGAAATCACAACTGATTAGAAGAACAGGTCAAAACTGGTATAAACCAGTTCAATTAAAAAAAATTAATAATAATATTTTAAATTTTTTCTTAAAAAGAAAATATTTTTCATTTTTTAAATTCTATATATATACTTATTATTAATAATAAATATCAACGAATGTTGTTCAAATTTTAATTTAAGCATGATAACATAATTTTTATATGTATTTTAAATGTTAAGAACCTAAAATTTTAGTTTTAGAATTGAGACTTTTTTTTTAATGTTAATGTATTATTCAATTACTATAATAATTTCATTAATACATATTTGACCACAGTTGAACCATTGAACCTTAATCAGTTTCTTGACCAGTTTAGTTTTGAAAACACAGATTGAAACCCTAAGAGTTGAATACACAGTACCTTAGGTTCAGTCTCATCTTCCTCTTCCCATCCGTCAGTGGTAGCACCTTCATCACTTGTCTCTTCTGCAAATTCCACATACTTGAATCTATCGAGACTCTTAAAAATGAGAACTATAACTTCACATAGCCTCTTTTGGTAGGAGAATATATCAATGCACTAGAGAGAAAAACAATACATCTAATAAAGACATCAGATTTTGGAAAACAAAACAGAGCAATCAACAATGCAAAAAACTAATTGTAACAATGGCGTCTTTACTACTTCCTTAATTGATGACTATCTAATGACTATCTAGTAAATGTCAAAGAGAAAATATTTTACTTGAGAGGAAACAGTGGAATAGAAAATTCTCTGGAGCTATTGGGAAAAAAACCAAGCCTACATCAATTAGAGATAGTGTCAAAATATAATATATAGGGCTGAGTTAAACCTAAAACAATTTGTAATATGGTATCAAAGCTTAAGGGGGTATTGACAAAATACCCTAGTCCCACAGAGTAAAATAGTGCCAAAATATGACATATAATTACGAGTAGTAAATTTGTATTTGACTTCTAGTTCAAAGTCTATGTTGGGACCATTATTGCTTTAACCAATTTTTTAGGTTGTGGAGTTAGCATGGTTATGGTTTTAGTTTGTAAAGGTATGCGTAAAGGAATAAATTGGATAGGCGACTAACCTGGTAGGATATTCCCTGAGGAAGTGAAATGGTGGGAGAATAGTTCTAGAGCAAAAGGTTTAAGGGGCATGAAGCAATACAAGGATGAACTTTTTGAAAAGACAAAATGCTTCACTTCTACAAAAGGGAATCAGCTACTTCCTGGCTTCTTTTTTTATCGTTCTTTACTTTGCCAGACATTTCCCTATTTCGTCTCCAAGATCCTAGGTACAACCAGGATCTTTCTTTCAATTTGTTTGCTCTCATTATTGTTGTAATTGTTGTCAATACATTTGTAGGGAGGTGTCTTCATGTTTCTTGTGTGTTTGTCTTTGGCGTTTTGTTGGTTCTTGAGTTGAGTTTATCGTGCTTCTGATAATGAAGCATGATGCTTTGTATCCTTGGGCAATGATGGTGATATTAAGGAACACTTTTGGTATACCTCTATGAAGAAAGTGAGAACTTTCATTGTACTGTTTTTTTGTAGTGGTATAGGCAACCCTTTGATGAGTCTTCGAATAATCAAATTACGACAAAAAAATTTGCTATGCCATGGTTGTAAGTTTTGTGGAACTCACACCACTCCTTGTGTTCGGAGTCAAGTTATTTGTTTCTTTTCGTTGGGAAATGCATCAACTTTGTCGTATCAACAAAATTTCCCTCTTTGACATGTTAAGGAGAGTGGGCTGACTCCAACATCAGTCGTCACCTATTGTACGACTAGTATTGTCAATCATACGACTTATAGTGAGAAGAATCTATCTTTCGGTTGTCACATTATTTTTTATGGCCTCAAGAAGAAATTTTGTCAGATTGGGTACCTTTGTGTCATTCCTCGACATTTTTACGAGTCATGACTTCTTCTGCCTCAATATGTATGGGAAGTGGGTCAAAAGCAGACTTTTGTCATGGTGTCTGTCTTTCACTAGACAGGGGATTCACTAAATGGATTTGTTTGGAGTCCCTTCCAAAAGACATCTACAAACATTTCTTTGTTGGTTTGTGGGACTATGATAGTGATGCTATACAAAATTATGCCATACCTTGTTGCTACTTCACGTTGAACAATTCTCCTGTCTTAGGGGGCTTGACCTTATTTGCGGCAAACCAAACCATGAACTAATACGAAAAATCTTCAAAGTAAGAGATTGAAATGTTAGGCAGGCCACTAAACCAATCCAATGCAGGTAATGTGCCAACAAACATTGCATCACACAACGTCCCACAACCCAATGCCTTTAGATATCAACATTTGAGCACGAAATGCCTCTAGATTTCTTGTTGCTTCAAACCATGTGGTGGGGTGGGTGGGATTGGTTCAATTACTATTTCTTGGGTAAAAGGCTAAAATTGTTGTTGGTTCGGAGTCATTTCAAACTCCAACCTCCTCCAGTGTGAAATCTGGGTTTTGAGAGCTTGTTGCAATTCCTAACTTTTGCTTTGAAGTTGTTCATGGGCCCTCAGAGCTTCTTCTACATGGAGGTGGGACTCATTTGCTTCTTTGAGGAGTACATCTTATGCTTGTTGAACTGCCTCCAACCCTTTGTTTTCGTTGTTCTATTGTCGCAGCTTATTCATTGCATACATGACTTGCTACAAGGTGGGAGTCTCACCATCATCCACCAATTTTTTTCATTCCTCATTGTTCGAATTTGTGAAAGTAGGAACAATTTCACCTGTCCTACTCTGGGGTTCAAAATGTTCTAGATCAAAGTCATTAGGGGACTCTAAACCAGAGCATTCCAAATGAATCACATTAAGATTCTCAATATACTAAATGGAGGACTCTTACATTGACATCTTCACTACATTGCACCTTAATCCACAGCCCGTGGCCCAATGATAGCCCTTTCCATGACCCAACAGCCAATGGTACTACAAATGCTTATGACTCAAGCACAAGAGCAAAGTTTAACTTAGAAAACTAATACATTATATCGGAGGGCCTCAAGCCTTAAATGTCACATTAAGTTTCTCATTCGACCTGGAACTCCTAATAGAAGCCATATAAAACGAACTCCTATTCCACATAAGGCTATTGAAATTATTAGCATTAAACTCCAGGCAGGCAATAGAAAGCACAAAAGATTATAGCTAAACAAAATTAACCATTCTAAATTCAAAACAATTAAAAATTATCTAAGTATTCCTCCGAAGTTTCAAAATCAGCTACTCCACTGAAACCAACCCATCATTAATACGCAAATAAAGATTTATTTTTTGATGAAGGAAGAGAGAGAAAGAACCTGGAAAATGGTGAGAGAAGGATCGAAGGAAAGTAGAGGAAAAGGAAGAAAGGTGGGGTTTGGATGGAGGGAGAGAATGGTTATAAAAAAGGGAGAAGTGTGAATGAGACGGTCTTGTTGGAGGGCGTAGTAGAACTGCACCAACCGTTTTACTCAGCCTCTTAATGATATCTCTTGGCACGGCCATGTTCGATGATTTGGGTTTACTTTACACCGTCAGTGTCGAACAACATCAATAAACAAACATGTCACAATTTCGTAAACGTACCCATGACTTTTGTGTCAGCGTTTGCCCCTTTCTCTAGTACCCTCTACAAAGGGGTGCCCAAACGAATTGAAGTGGCTCAAAAAGTTTAAATCCGGTTGGGTAAATGACGCATTCTTCCTGCAGACGGATTCTTTTTGTACTCCAATACATTCGTCCTCCGCTTTTATAAATTTTGAAAATGTTAAAATTATCCTCGCAAAAATGACGAAAAGAACTTTTTATTTTTTTTAAAAAAAAAATATTGAATGGATGTCCTTCATCGTGTTTATAATTTTTTTCACATTTCCAAATGAAAATATAAATCAAATGTTATCCTATCCGATTTACATCTTGGAAAAAAAATTATAAATCAGATGAGGGTCATCCAATTCACATTTTTATTTGTAAATATAAATCGGATGACCTTCCATCCGGTTTACATTTTTGGTTTTTTTTCAAAATGTAAACCGAACGCGGAGCATCCGGTTCATATAAAGTTCATCTTCTCTGATGTAGATTCACCGTCGACGGCAACCCAATCATCAAATTAACTACCTTAATCATTAATATCACTCACAAATTGCTAATAAACATATTTTTTTTTACTTTTCACTTGTTTAAAGCTTTAATTCAGATTGAAGCAAATACGCAGCTTCTCCTCCCAGATCTGCGATGTGAACGTTGTAGACTCTCACCCACAGGCACAGATCACTTTTGTTGATGGTGAAGGTGAAAAATAGATATAATGACTGAACCAGATACTACAGTAAAGTAGTGAATCAGATGCAAGCAAAGGGAAAATGAAGCGGATAAGAGTGGTTTAGGAGATAAATAAAGGTAGGTTTAGGAGATAAATGGAGGTAGAGGGTATTTTGGTCTTTTACCATTTATCATTTAAGGGCATATTTGTATTTTCTGCTAAACTGTGAAGGTGCAAGACGAGAGTACTGGGGTAGAGGAAGAATTCGTCACCTCTCTATAGCAAACGCGACAAGACGAAAATAACCTTAAGTCAAAAAATTTAAGGTACTGCCTCCACTTATGTTTTCTATTTTTTCTTTACTTTTGGATTGTCACCTAATTCAAAATACATGGCTGCTTTTTTTTCTTTTAAATGATTGTATCGTTTAAAAAGATCATTCTTAATTAAAAAACAAAAAAAATTCGGAATAAATAATTTCGAAAGTCAATTTCGATGGAAATAATTTTTGAAATTATTCATTTAAAAAACAGGTATAAAAAAAATTTCAAGATAAATAATTTAAAAAACTATTTTGGATCTAGAATTAATTTTGAGAATTGTCCCTTCTTAAAATATGGACAATTTATTGAATTGAAAAAAAGATTTGAATTTAATTTAATTGTGATGTAAAAAGACACTTTGAGAACAGACAATTCCAAAAACTATTTTTGATCTGAAATTAGACTTTCGAAATTGCTGAACTGAAAAAATTTTGAATTAAATTCAATTATGACTAAAAAGAAATATTTGGTTTTTCCTGTTGAATATTAGACTGTCCAAAGTTCCTTTAGATTATCAAATAACAAAGCTCAAGTATACATTTATATTTGATGATTTATATACTTTGTTCAGTTACTTCTTTATCAAAGAGCAGAGATAAGTTTTCTTACTACTTACAATGTTATTGATTTAATTTAAATTGATTTTATATCATAATGTAACGTTCAAATTTGTTCATAATGAAAATTATTCAAATTATTATGGAGCATTTAAATTTGATTAATTGATTTTATATCATTGTGCTTTAACGTTCAAATTTGTTCATAATGAAAATTATTTAAATTATTATAGAGTATTTAGATGTGATTAATTGATTTTATATCATAATGTGCTTTAATGTTAAAATCTGTTCATAATGGAAATTATTCAAACTATTGATGAGTATCTCAAATATAATTTCTTTATCTTATTTTAAATTATGTCCGATACAGAATTAATCAAGTTTATTGCAATATGAAAATTAGAGAAATATTTCCAGTTTGAGCTCCATACATCAAAAAGTCAATAGTGCTCTATTCAAGCATCCTAACGGCTAGTTTCTAAAAAGCTACACATAGAGGAGCAAGTTCAAGTTGAAAAAAAAAATAAGGAGAAGTGAAAAGAGAAAAACATCATACAATACATTTGAAGAAAATATACTGAGCGTTTATTGTCAATCTACTATAGAGAGCATATAGAGTTTTGGGTTGTGTGAAACCATTGTGTAATTCTTCACCTTTGTGAAGTAAACCCTTGTGAGCTTTCATTGTTCTCTCTTTTGAGAGTGTTTCTTTAATTCTTGAGTGCTCTTGATCTCAGGGGGAGATTGGAACCAGTATAACCTGGAGAGGTTTGTATACTCATGATAACCTAGAGAGGTTTGTATACCTGTGATAACCTGGAGAGGTTTGTGTACTCATTGTAACCTGGAGAGGTTTGTGTACTCGTTGTAACCTGGAGAAGTTTGTGTACTCATTGTAACTATTTGCTAAATAGTGGAACCTCTCAGTTTGTTTAAGGGAAAACTAGACGTAGCCCAAGAGATTAGGGTGAATCAGTATAAAACTGCTATATCTGTGCTTATATATTTTTACCTTGATTGGTGGTTTCTATTTATAGCGAATTGAGTTTAGACTCCATTCAACCCTCTTTCTGGAGTCAATTGTTCCTACAGTTGGTATCAGAGCTAACCTCAGGGGTTAGTTCTTCACAGGACTTGAGGCATGATCCTACAGGAACTCAATGCAAGGAGACGGACTACACGTGAGTTGACCACCCTTGTTCAAGAGCCAAAATTATGAGCTTTGGAAGATGAGAATGATTGACTTCATCCAATATAACAGTATGGAGTTAATTAATATTATAAAAAAATGGCATACCTACATCGATTGATAAATCATGATAATTGCTTCGTTTTGAATCTATGACGATGGAGAAAAAGTGCATCTGTCAAAATAATGCTGAAGCTAGGCACATTATAATGTGTGCTTTATCCGAGGATGAAATGTCAAATGTGCATGCCATGGTCAGCGCTAAGGAGATGTGGAATACACTTGCTTTCACATATGAAGGTTCAAAAGAGGTAAAAAGAAATAAATTGACTATGCTTAAACGTCAATATGAAATGTTTGCTATAGAGGATCATGAATCTATACAATCTATGGTTGCTTGTTTACAAATAGTCTAAGATCATAGGGTTCAATTGTTAGTCAATATGAAATCAAAGATAAAATTCTCAAAATTTTACCTGCTAAATGGAGAGCTCAAGAAACTGCTCTCAAAACTTCTAAAGATCTTGAGGCCATGCCCTTGGAAGAATTGGTAGGTATTCTTACTATATATGAGCGGGTCATACAAAATGATGCAGGTTCAACAAAAGGGAAAGTTTTGGCTTTGAAATCATCTCAGAAAAATGTAAAGAAAAAGGTACCACCCAAAGTTTCTGAAGATATAAACAATTCATCAGATGATATAGAGTCTGATGATGAGATCTCCATCCTCACCAACAAGATCAAAAGGTTGTTGACGAAGAAACCAAGCAAGAAAAAGGAAAGAAGGTTCAGGACTAAAGATGGCAAGGAGCAAGATGAAAGGATAATCTGTTATGGTTGCAAGAAGCCAGGACACTTCAAATTAGAATGTCCTGATTAGGTTGAAGAAAAAGAGGAGAAAGAAAAGAAGAAATTCTCCAAAAAGAAAAAAAGTTTTGTTAACCTGAAAGGATTTAGATTCGTCCAGTTCTAATTCTGAAGAGGAGGTAAACATAGGTCTCATGACTAATATTGATAGTTTACGTTTAGCTTATCAAGAAGTAATATTTAATAATGGTATGACTGCATTTGCATATAAAACCATGAAAAGAAATTATAAAAATGCTTGCAAAGAAATTGTTTTAATGCAATAAGAGAAAGCTAGTCTAAATGATATTTCTCTAAAAACACAGAGCTTCTCCAACAAAAAGAAAGATTGTGCAATGAAAATAGGAACTTTAAAAGGGACCTTGCAGTTCAGTTGTGTTAGTTAGAGAAAAATTAGGAAAACGACCCATTGAATCAAATGAGACAAACATTGATGATATTATAACTGAAAATTTTTATCTCATTCAAATACAAATGAAAAATCTCTAAACATGTTGATAAAAAGTTCTAGGAAGTCTCATGATAAGAAAGGAATAGGTTGTGATCAAAATAATACATCATCTAGTTCTTCCATTGTACATCCTATTTCTGCAAGAACTTCAAGGATAAATCTTGGAGTAAAACTAACATGAAAGGACCCAAAACAATGTGGGTACCAAAAGAGAAAATTATTCCTCTTGCAGATATATTAAATCCATACAAGAAGACTCAAATATTGGAATTGGGAAAAATGGATGCTCACTATTCATAAAGGTAAGAAAGTCTACATTCCCAGAATTGAGAGGCAAGAGAAAAAGATGAATGAGATTTGTTGGAATTGGTCAAATAAGGATGAGATATTCACATTTTACTAACAAAGGTTCATCTAAGATTAGACGGTTTGTCCTGTCTACAAGATAAGTATTTCTTTTTGCTTGCATTTGTTTACTCTATATATTTTACACATTAGACGGTCTAATAATGTTTACATGTATTTGATGATATGTAAGGTGCCATGTTTGTTTTTCATAGTTTTAAATTTGATTTGCATTATTTTTGTTTCTTCAAATTTGTTTTATTTATAAAACATGTGTTTTTAGCACATTGAAATTAAACATCATTTTATAAGAGATCATGTTCAAAAGAGTACCATTGATTTGCAATTTGTCTCAACTGATGAACAATTAGCAAATATTTTTATAAAACTCCTTGTTGAAGATCGATTTAAATATTTAAGAGAACTTTTGGGTATGAGCTCAATTGAATGATGGAAAATATCAATTGGCTTAAGCTCATTGCATCAAACATTTTCATTTGCATTTATATTTGTTACTTTTGATGCATAATTCTTTTAAATCATATTTTCTTGATGCATTTATAAAATTATATTTTAAAAAAATAATAATTATGTTTCAAAGTCTGGTGAAAATTTGTTTTCTTTTCTTAATTAATTCATGCTATACATTTTTTAATTTTAAGAGTTTGAGCTGCATTTCCCCTTTACCAAATTTATACACCTAGAAAATTTCAATTGGTTTGCCTTTCTCACCCAAGTTGTTGTGTTATTCAAGCCAAAGATTCAAATCAGATGAGCTCCCCAAAATATGAAAGAATTTTGTTCCCTCACCTGTTAATGATTTAACCATACCCAAATTTAAGTGAGATCATTCCAATAGTTGTTGAGATGAGTATGTACAAGAACCATAAGATTTATGTGTTAAAGATCAAGGTTACTGAGGTATAGTTTGAAGTCATCCCTATTGTCCAAAATTTTCTATCCCAAACACATGAGCACTTAGAATCCATTATAAGCACCTCCCTGCAACAATGATGATTTTTTTAAATGAACCCCTTTTTTTTATGACAGAAAGGGGGAGAAAGAGAAAGTATGGCAAATAATTAAGAAAAATGATTAAATCTGTTTTTGCAAATACTTTGAATACTATTGGATTTGTTTTTATGAAGTTGTGCATTTGTTTGTTTTTCATCAAATAAAATATTCCGCTGTTTAATCTCTTGATATCTTTTGCAATTATTTGTTCTTGAGATTTAGTTTTGTCATCATAAAAAAGGAGGAGATTGTTTAATATTAGACGGTCCAAAGTCTCTTTAGATTATCAAATCACCTGATAAAGTTTTGATGATAACAAAACTCAAGTATACATTTATATTTGAATTTATGTACTTTGTTCAGTTACTTCTTTATTAAAGAGTAGCAAACTCATGGTCCATGAAGAGATAAGTTTTCTTACTACTTACTCTATGTTATTGATTTGATTTAATATCATGATGTGCTTTAACGTTCAAATTTGTTCATAATAGAAATTATTCAAATTATTAGAGAGCATTTAAATGTGATTAATTGATTTTATATCATATTGTGCTTTAACGTTCAAATTTGTTCATAATGGAAATTATTCAAATTATTATGGAGTATTTAGATATGATTAATTGATTTTATATCATGATGTGCTTTAATGTTAAAATCTGTTCATAATGGAAATTATTCAAACTATTGATGAGTATCTTATTTTAAATTATGTCCGATACAAAATTAATAAAGTTTAATGCGGTATGAAAATTAGTGAAATATTTCCAGTTTGAGCTCTATACATCAGAAAGTCAAGATTGCTCTATTCAAAAATCCCAACGGCTAGTTTCTAAAAATCTACTCATAGAGGAACAAGTTCAAGTTGAAAAAAAAGAAAAACAAGAAAAAGTGAAAAGAGAAAAACAAGAGAAGCAAAAGGAGAAAAACATCATACGATACATTTAAAGAAAATATAGTAAGCGTTTATTGTCAATCTTATACTAAACCAAAATTTCAAGGTTAAGACGGAACATGTACAAATACAACACTTTGGTTTCCAAAATCACCATCCAACACATAGATTTGAGCCTTCAAGGTAGACACTTCCTCTATGTCAACATGTTACTACGATGCAGTATAATGCGGCTCAATTTGAAGTGAACCACCATCCTTAACTGTCACATTGTCCATCGTCGAAAAGAGTAATGTTAGGTTGACACTTACACGTGGCATACTCCTAGTTGACACCGCTGATGTGGTGAAAAATAATATTTTTTAAGCTAGCGTGGAAAGTTTCAAAATCCCAAAAGCCTCCTTTCAGTTTCCCGCTCTCTCAGTCTCCCACTCTCTCAGTTTCTCACCCTCCAACTCTCGTAGTCTCTTCATCTCACTCTCGCTCTCTACACTTTCACTCTCTCCACTCTCGCTCTCTGCACTCTCATTGTCTCGTTCAGTGGAGGTTTAGGCCGCTCTCTGCGCTTAGGTCGCTCTCTGCATTCTTCGTCTAAGCAAAAAGTTCATTTTTTATTTCATTTTTGTTTGAAAAGCGTGTAAAGGTTGCTCTTTTAAGTGATTGCTCATGCAAAAGGATGTTTTTTTGTTTGTTGAATGATTTGTGTGTAAAGTTTTGGTTTTTATGCGATTTTTGATGGAAAAGGAAGTCTTTTTGGTCGTTTCACTATTCTGTTCTGGATCTGAAAAGGTTTTTCTATTTAGGGTTTGATTTCTGTTGGTTTTGAAGTAAAATTTGTTCTTTTATGTCATTTAATGATTGTTCTTGGTTCTTGGTGGAGAAAATAATGTTTTTGTAGGTTTTTTAGGTTTGTATTGGTTGAATTTGTTTGTTTTGGCAACTGATGAAGACGTTTGAGTTGAGTCGCCATAACATGAACTAAGGTGTCCCCTCGTCAATACATGGGTAATCACAGATGTTCTATAAAACTAAGTGGTTGAGTTTACAGAACATCATTTGTTACCCATGTATTGACGAGGGGACACCTTAGTTCATGTTATGGCGCCTGAGGATCAGATGTGTGTTGAGTCGCCAAAGCTTGCACTATGGTGTCCCCTCGTAAAGGAATGAGTAACCGCTTATTAATGAAGCGTTAGAACCATTATTAATGCACACATGCTAATTTGGTGTTTGAAAATTGAACATTTAATGGTCGTTTTACAGTTACGTTGTTGGTTGTTGGTGGAAAAAAAGTGTTTTTATTGGTTCTTCGTGATGTTTGAATGTGTATGTTTCTTGTGTGTATGGTGTTGTGTGCTGACTGAGGTTTGTTGACTAAGGTGTGCTCTGAATAAATAATGGATAATAAGTGGTTGTGAGCTGACAAATTGTCATTGATTGGTTACCCCTACTTTAACGAGTGGACACCTAAGTACAAGTTTTGGCGAGTGATGAACAAATTTGTGTTTAGTCGCCAACACTTGCACTAGGTGCCCCCTCATTAAAGAAAGGGGTAACCACTGATTAATGCAGAGTTAGAACTGTTTTTAATGAATTGGATGTTTTGCTTAGGTTATTGAGTGTTATTTACTGGCTGCAAAGGGAAAAGCTGTTATGAACACAAATGTTGAATCTAATGTAAGTTACTTTGCATCGTGGTTTTTTTATGAATATGTTTGACGTGTGATGATGGTAACACCATTGTTTTATACAGAACTTCCAGATTAGGATTAGACTCAGGCATAGGGTTGACACCCATACTGTTATACTAGTAAACAAGACAATGGGTGCCCTGGAGAAACAACAATTGGAAAGGACCCCATTTCGCTGGATGCTCTTGATGGAAGAGCCACTCAAGATTTGCAGTGCGTTGTTGCTTGAGTTGGTTAGCAGATGGTTTGTTGAGAACAAAAGCTTCTGCATCAGGAAGCATTTAGTGTCGTTCAATGTTTTTGATGTGTGTGTTGTTTTGGGTTTTTCTGTTAGGGGATGTTGTATCATTTGATACGAATACCTAAATAACAAGTAAGACATGCCTTTCGCACCTTTTGTTGGGGTCAATCATCACGGCCAATCCATTCTTTTAGGGTGTGGGCTACTATCCTCAGAAGACACCAACACATTTGTTTGGCTATTTGACTGTTGGAGACGTTGTATGTATTATAAAGATCCAGAAGGGATTGTCACTGATCAATGTCAGGCTATGAAAAGTGTCATTGCCACTGTCTTCCATCAAACACGACACAGGTGGTGTTTGTGGCACATTATGAAGAAAATTTCAGAAAAGTTACAAGGGTATAACCAATACAAGGACATCAAGAGAATCATGAAAGAGGTGGTCTATGAGTCTGAAAATATGGATAAATTTGAAACTAATTGGGGTAATTTCATAGCACATTTTTGCTTAGTTGATAATCAGTGGTTGACTTCTCTGTATGAGGAACGACATCGATGGGTTCCTATATATTTAAAATGTCATTTTTGGGCAGGACTATCAACTACACAAAAGAGTGAGAGCATAAACACATTCTTCGACGGTTACATCAATTCCATGACAACACTACAACAATTTGTTCAACAATACGACAATGACTTGCAACACAAGTGGGAAAAGGATAAGGAGGTTGACTTTGCCTCATTGAACACGGTAATTCATTGTGGCTCACAGTCATTGATGGAAAGGCAATTTCAAAAAGAATATACACATGCTAAGTTCACTGAGGTGCAGATTGAATTTAGATCGAAAATGAATTGCCTAATTCACCATTGTCATAGTGATGGAGAAAATTGTACCTACACAGTAATGGAAGAGTCAATCCATAATGAACATTGTCGTGAGAGATTATTCACTGTTTTTTACGACAGAAAAATCGAGGATGTGCAATGTCAGTGTTTCTTGTTTGAGTTCAAGGGAATAATATGTAGACATGCATTGGTTGTTCTTGCCGAAGAAAGACAAAAGAGCATTTCAACAAAGTATATATTGCAAAGGTGGAGCAAGAATGTCAGGAGAAAGCATAATTACATAGTCACATCTTTTAACTCCAAAGACAAACCACCACATATTCAGCGCTATGATACCTTATGCCAAACATTTGGAGAAATAGCTCAGGTAGCTTGCGAAAATCACGAAACAAGTGAATTGTTATTTGTCCATCTACAATCCTTTGCCCACACACATGACATGTCTCACTCGACCAAAGCATACAACATTGAAACTCATTACCCAACAAGGACCAATTGGGAAATAGGATTCCACAGAGAAATAATTCCATCAATGACGGGGTCAACACAAATATTCATAACCATGAACCAGTTTCAAGAAGGGACGACCTCCATATAAAAGATTAAGGTTAGCATGTGAGATGCCTCGAAGCCGAAAGAAGGCAGTCACTGCCAAGCACACAAGTTCAACGACTAATTTATCTCTACCAAACACAACAACTATATCCACAATGAACTACGAAACAGAAATGGTTCGTGTTACATACAGATTTATACATTTGCATGAATCTGTTGTTGTATTTCGTGTTATATTATGCTGACATGGTCTTTACAGGTGCACACTGCTCAATCTGGTGGATTTGTGTCACTCCTCACATCGCTAGGAAACTCACAGGAGTCATCATCAATGTCTGGTTACCAAATCTTTAACGAAGGGACACCTCACTAGACGTTATGGCGACTAAATGCAGTGCGACCATTTTGGCATTTTAAGTTTTAGTGTCCTTCACTTACAACCTTATGAATTGCTTCAATGACCCTTTTATGTACCAAATTTATGCTAAATTGACACATTTTGTGTACAAATAACAGCTGTCAATGTACTGAAATCACAGGTTACCCATGTTTTCACGAGGGGATACCTCAGTTTACGTTGTGGCGACTAAGTGCAGTACGATCATTTTGGCATTTCAAGTTCTTATGTCCTTCACTTACAACCCTGTGAATTTCTTTGATGACCCTTTTATGTACCAAATTTATGATAAATCGACACATTTGTGTACAAATAATAGCTTTCAATGTACTGAAATCACGGGTTACCTATGTTTTCACGAGGGGATACCTCAGTTTACGTTGTGGCGACTAAGTGCAGTATGACTATTTTGGCATTTCAAGTTCTTGTGTCCTTCACTTACAACCCTGTAACTTGCTTCAATGACTGTTTTATGTATCAAAATGTGCTAAATTCACACATACCTCTACATAAATAACAGCTCGAAACTTACTCAAATCAGGTGTTACCCATGTTTTAACGAGGGTATACCTCAGCTCACGTGGCGATTATGTGCAGTACGACCATTTTGGCATTTTTACTTATTGTGGCATTCACTTACTAAACATATGGGTTACCCATGTTTTAACAAAAGTACATTTCAGTTAACGTTTTGGCAACTAAGCAAAACCATATTCAATAGGACCATATTAGCATCACTTGACTAAATTATATTCAATTCCCTCACCTCTAGGCATCAAAACTTTCAGTCATTATATAATGGGGAGATACTTTAGTTTAAGACTTGGCCAAAGAAGTCGCATGTTCCACAAAATTCAACAAATATGTAACTAACAATTTAAAGCAATATAATGCAATAACAATTTAATTTGTTCCACAAAATATCTGTTCAATATACATTAACAGCAATTAATTGTTGCAACTTTTACAACCCTTGCAGACCTTCTCCTTTTCTTAGGATATGTGGTAAAAGGAGGTCCTAATTTAGAGGATTTATCAAGCTTCCTCTTTACTACACTCTTGATTCGAGTTCTTCTGGGTGCTTGTGCCTCTGTCTTCTGAGTTGTTGCTATGGTTGGTGCTGGGTTTCCTGTTGGGTTGTTGCTGCTAGGGTTCCTGCTTCTGGGGTTGTTGTTGCTGGGGTTCCTGCTTCTGGGGTTGTTGTTGCTGGGGTTCCTGCTTCTGAGGTTCCTGCTTCTGAGGTTGCTGCTGCTGGGGTTGCTGTTGGAGAAGGGGCCATATTATTTGAAGTTTCTGATATTCGTTTATCATCCACCAATGTCCTAAGCTCAATAATCTCCTTCTGAAGCTCCCTAATATTATCCTCTTGCACTTGGATAATATGACGTAGTTTTAAAAGGTCAGCACGATCTTTCTGCACATGATGGTGGTCTTTTTTATTTTCATTTGGTTTACCACCACCACCTTCTACAGCTTCTTTCATAATGTCGTATTCAAGCTCTTCATTTGACACTACCAGTTCAGCAACGACCTACTCATAGTAAAAATTAGCACACATAAAAAAATAATGTGAACATCATTACACCTCAACATTACACTTAAAACACTTCCAAATTAGTATTGAATGCTGAACGATATGCTATCCGCAATCTTCACATCCTTCCAATGAAGGATGTGGGAAAATTTACCCCTCATTTCCCTTTTTTTTCGGAATAACAAATGTTCACACACCCAAATCTATGACACAAATCATAACAAAAGATCAAAAAACACAACTTAGCTATTACGAACAATATACAATAGCACTTTTGAACTTAATATAGAATTTACCTGCAATAAGTATGTACACCCAACAATATACACATCTAAAGGAGCTGGCACTTTCTGAATTGATGCAGCAGCACCTTCACATAAACTTCGTACCAGGTATTGGTAGACAACACCACCCCAATTGTATTTACATAAATCACCTAAGTTGTTATCCACAACACTAAACAATCCATCATGTACAATACCCTTTGTGTTCGGCAAAAAAAATTCACACAAACCTAACAATATATACAATTTACAAAAATCTACAACTACCGAATCATTAACATGTTTAAGTAATTCATCATAAAGCATTGTAATATTAACACAATTTGAACTAAATAAACTCCTTAGATTGCCATTACTTGTTTCCTTTTCTATATCCACTTTCTGTCCACAAATTCTCAAACCTAACCCTACACAAACATCAAGCAATGTAAAAGAAACAACTTCAGACCCAATTTCAAAACCACAGTCTTTCTCAATAAATCTAAAACATAACTCCTTTACAAGCATCTTCCTCATTTGCAGTTCTCTATCAATTGTGAGGAGCCAACCAAAAGGGGTACCCTTTATGCAAGCCTTATGCTCATCAGTTAAAATGTTGTTCACCTTCAGCAGATATTTAGTCCTGCAACAATGGCAGACACGCGTGCACTCCTACATATAATTAAAGCAGAGAATATAGGCATTACATGACAATATATTTCACTATAAAAAACAATTATGCAAAATACAAATCAAACCTTATTCTCCATTTCGGATCGTTCGCGAATAACAACACTGGATGATGTCATTTGTAATCCTGTAAAAACATAAACAATTCAATAAGACCAACTAACATCAAACGTGCTATGGAAACAATTCATTTAATGAGGTCACACCCTAGTTACAGTTATGACAACACAACGCATGAACACATGAACAAATTAACATATGTGACGTTTGTCGCCAAAACTATAACTAAACTGTCACTTCATTAATGAATGGGTAACCAGTGGTCAACATGAACTAAGGTGTCCCCTCGTCAATACATGGGTAACAAATGATGTTCTGTAAACTCAACCACCTAGTTTTACAGAACATCTGTGATTACCCATGTATTGACGAGGGGACACCTTAGTTCATGTTATGGCGACTCAACTCAAACGTTTTCATCAGTTGCCAAAACAAATAGATTCAACCAATACAAACCTAAAAAACTTACAAAAAGCATTCTTTTCTCCACTAAGAACGATCATGTAAATGACATAAAAGAACAAACTTTACTTCAAAACCAACATAAATCAAACCCTAAACACAAAAACCTTTTCAGATCCAAAACAGTGAAACGACCAAAACGACTTTCTTTTTCATCAAAAATCACATAAAAACCAAAAATTTACACCCAAATCATTCAACAAACAAAAAAAAACATCCTTTTGCATGAGCAATCACTTAAAAGACCAACCTTTACACGCTTTTCAAACAAAAACGAAATAAAAAATGAACCTTTTGCTCAGATGAAGAACGTAGAGAGCGACCTGAGCGCAGAGAGCGACCTGAGCGCAGAGAGCGACCTAAACCTCCACTGAACGAGACAGTGAAAGTGCAGAGAGCGAGAGTGGAGAGAGCGAAAGTGTAGAGAGCGAGAGTGCAGAGAACAAGAGTGAGATGAAGAGTTTGAGATGTACAGACTGCGAGAGTTGGAGAGTGAGAGACTGAGAGGAGGCTTTTGGGATTCTGAAAATTAGGACTTCGTTCAGAATTTTCACTTCCAAATTTGTTCCTACCACGTAAGGTACTTTGACACAATTACCCCAGTTTCAAGTGGGAGTAATCCACCAACGATTTCAACGTAACATTACTCATCGTGAAAATGATTTGAGGCAATTCATTATCCAAACATAATTGCAAAGGTATTTTTAAGTTTCGGAGTTTACTTGTACAATTGTCTATTTCAAAAAATTTTCTTTTTTTTAATTACACAGGGGCATAAGAGTCCTTTTAAACGGAACTGTTTGGAATAATTTAAAAATTTGAAGGTGCTCTAAGAAACCAAACAGCCTTCTATATTGATTAAATCCAAAATACAAAATACGTTTCATGAATTAATTCAGAACATAATTTTTATTTTGAATTGACTTTGGTAGTATATAGATATTTATATTTTGAATTGGTCCAATTTAGAACATTTTCGTTATCACAAACTCAATCAGAATGTATTTTAATATATTCTGGAATCTACTAATTTTGGTAATCAACTATAAAAACCTTTAATCAGCTATAACATTCTGGAATCTACTAATTTTGGTAATCAACTATAAAAACCTTTAATCAACTATAAAAAAACTTTTAAGATTGTATAATATGGTGATCTCTCTCCAAACTCTCCAACCACCATGAAACACTATAATATGGTGATCTCTCTCCAAACACTCCAACCACCATGAAACACTGTCAACAACCACACTTTTTGTTGAAGTTATTTTCAATCTTTCATCAATGTCATTTTGGGCATGGTACATATAGAGATTCATGATATCATGGAGTTATAAGAAGAATGAATTCATGTGGTAAATTTAATTAGAGGCCCAAAATTTCCTGATTTATTTAATTATCCTTTTATGCACATCAACAAAGTTAAAATAAATCCAATTTGCACATCAAATCGAATTCGTCATCTATATATGGTTGGTTTCTTTTATTATTTGCTCTAATTTGATTGAAATTCCATTCTTTTTAATTTTTAATTATAAAAAATTTAAAATCTATAAATAATTGGACTCATTCTAATATTTATTAATATAATCAATTACCAATTTAATTACCTCATCTTATAAAATGAGGTTGAGTTACCTTACCATTTTTTTTTTCATTTTCTTAAAAATGGAATTTTTTTTTTCATTTTCTTAAAAATGGAATTTTATCTGCTCCTATATAATCTAAATTAAACTTTTAAATAACAAAATTTGCCATCCAAGGAAACGCTTTCATTCTAAAATATCCAAATTTTAATTTATTTATTAATATTAATCCAAATTTTAATTTATTTATTAATATTAAAATACTCCATTAAAATAGTGCAGTACTTCAACAATGTATCCGAAAAAGATAAGCCATTGAAATACAAATTTCATGGACGAGTTTGCTAAAACGGAAGCTGTTAATTTCGCAAACGAAGAAATTGCCTCAAAACATTGGTGTCAAAGACAGTTTTGGGACAGAGTGCGTTTGCTTGAATCGAAGAAATTCAAATAGCAGATTAAGAAGTGAAAGCAATTAAGGGGAAAATCAAAGAAAGAAGTGAGATATTGCAGTGATAAAGGGCCTGAAAGATCACAGAAAAATCAAATTCAGACGAGTGACACTGCACAATTTGATTTCGCAAGCTTATAAACACGATTGATTGGACCGTAGGGTTTTCAAGATCCACTCAAGAAGCTGAACTTGCACTTTACCAAATTTTGAAATTTCAAAAAAGAAACTTAACCCAAAACAGAGAAGAATCGTGCACGATGCGGAGATACAGATGAGGGAATTGTGTGATGTTTATAAAGGCGTTCTCGCTAGGGTTTGTGTTTGCATTGGGCCTACCGGGCCGTTCGGCCCAACTATTATCTTATTTGCCAATTTGATTTCTGCAATATAAAATTGCATCTTTCTCACTTGTTTTACATATTCTAATACTAAGTATGCATTATTAAAAAAAATATAGTATACTTTATTCAGTGGTGGTTTAATTTTAAAAAATCAACATCAAGCACCTTTTATTATGAAATTTGAATTTTTTTACTCTTAATTTCGCACTAATATTATATTTCAAAATATAATGTAACTTTATTGTCTATTTTTAAACAAAAATACATATTACAATTGTCAAAGAAAAATTCTAAAAATTAATTCACATCATGCCATATTTTTCTTTTTAATTTTCTCAATATAAAATTATTATGTTATAATTTTTTTTCTTTGTTTTATGGACGTGGTTCCGTAGTATTTTAAAATTTCACCTAAAACTAATCTGAGTGATCAGAAGGTATTTAAAATGTATATGACTATACGTTATATTTATAATAAATTTTTAAATCTGACTTTGTTTCATTTTTAATTTTAATATTTTCTCATATAATGTTCCCTTATTTAATTTTAATAAATATTACATTATTAAAATTTACTTTTATAATTGTTATATTTGAATAATTTTTTTATAAAATATTCAAATTTAGAATAAACAGAATTATGAAAAGCTTTTAAATATTTTCAAAACAAAATATAACAATATCATATTTATTTATCAATTATGTGTGACTATATCTTTAAGGTGGTACATTTTTCCAATCTTTAGGACATGAGAGAATAAAAAAAAATTACAAAACAAAAAATAATAATAAAAGAATAAAATGTAGTTGATTAGTTATGAATTTATTTTAAAAATAAAAAAATAATAAAAAAAGGAGGAGGTTTGACTTATTCATTAATTTTTACAAATTAAAATAACAATTAATAATAAAAAACGAAAATAATAAAAAAATAAAAAAATAAAATAAAACAACAAAACTTAAAAACAAGAAAAAAAATAATAATTAAAGAAATTGAGATTACCTTCAAACTGTTTCTTGATCTACACGTTCAATACATATTTAAAATAAGAGTAATGTTATTTTGACACTAGTATGTGACAATACTACTATTTGACACTCCCTATGTGGAAAAAAATAATATTTTATTAGTAGACACCTTAGTTAATGTTATGACGACCAACATCTCTGGACTTAATCAAATGAGTGGTTACCCATGCTTTAACGAGTAGACACCTCAGTTAATGTTATGGCGACTAACTGTAATGCGACCCTTTTTGGCATGTTAAGTTATTGTGCCATTCACTTACAACGCTGTGAATTGCTTGGATGACCCTTTTATGTAATAAAATATTCTAAATTGACATAGATATGTGCATAAATAACATCTCTGGACTTAATCAAATGAGTGGTTACCCATACTTTAACGAGTGGACACCTCAGTTAACGTTATGGCGACCAACTGTAATGCGACCCTTTTTAGCATGCTAAGCTATTGTGTCATTCACTTACAACGCTATGAATTGCTTGGATGACCTTTTTATGTAATAAAATATTCTAAATTGACAGAGATATGTGCATAAATAACATCTCTGGACTTAATAAAATGAGTGGTTACCCATGTTTTAATGAGTGACCTTAGTTAACGTTATGGCGACCAACTGTAATGCGACCCTTTTTGGCATGTTAAGTTATTGTGTCTTTCACTTACAACGCTATGAATTGCTTCGATGACCTTTTTATGTAATAAAATATACTAAATTTACACAGATATGTGCATAAATAACATCTCTGCACGTACTAAAGTGAGGCGTTACCCAAGCTTTAACAAGGGGACACCTCAGTTAACGTTGTGGCAACCAAATGTAATGTGACCCTTTTGGCATCTTAAGTTATTGTGTCATTCACTTACAACGTTGTCAATTGCTTGGATGACCCTTTTATATAATAAAATATATTAAATTGACAGAGATATGTGAATAAATAACATATCTGGACTTAATCAAATGAGTGTTTACCCATGCTTTAAGGAGTGGACACCTCAGTTAACGTTATGACGACCAACTATAATGCGACCCTTTTTGGCATGTTATGTTATTGTGTCCTTCACTTACAACGCTGTGAATTGCTTGGATGACCCTTTTATGTAATAAAATATTCTAAATTGACACAGATATGCGCATAAATAACATCTCTGGACTTAATCAAATGAGTGGTTACCCATGCTTTAAGGAGTGGACACCTTAGTTAATGTTATGGTGACCAACTATAATGCGACCCTTTTTTGGCATGGTAAGTTATTGTGTCCTTCACTTACAACGTTGTGAATTGCTTGGATGACCCTTTTATGTAATAAAATATACTAAATTGACATCGATATGTGCATAAATAACATCTCTGGACTTAATCAAATGGGTGGTTACCCAAGCTTTAACGAGTGGACACCTCAATTAATGTTATGGCGACCAACTGTAATGCAACCCTTTTCGGGATGTTAAGTTATTGTGTCCTTCACTTACAACGCTGTGAATTGCTTGGATGACCCTTTTATGTAATAAAATATTCCAAATTGACACAGATATGTGCATAAATAACATCTCTTAACTTAATCCAATGAGTGGTTACCGATGCTTTAACGAGTAGACACCTCAGTGAACGTTGTGGTGACCAACTATAATGCGACACTTTTTGGCATGTTAAGTTATTGTGTCATTCACTTACAACGTTGTGAATTGCTTGGATGACCCTTTTATGTAATAAAATATTCTAAATTGATAGAGATATGTGCATAAATAACATCTCTAGACTTAATCAAATGAGTGGTTACCCATGCTTTAAGAAGTTGTCACCTTAGTTAACGTTATGGCGACCAACTGTAATGCGACCCTTTTTGACATGTTAAGTTATTGTGTCTTTCACTTACAACATTATGAACTACTTGGATGACCCTTATATATAATAAAATATTCTAAATTGACACAGATATGTGCATAAATAACATCTCTGGACTTAAACAAATGAGTGGTTACCCAAGCTTTAACGAGTGGGCACCTCAGTTAACGTTGTGCCGAGCAACTGTAATGTGACCCTTTTGGCATGTTAAGTTATTGTGTCATTCACTTACAATGTTGTGAATTGCTTGGATGACTCTTTTATGTAGTAAAATATTCTAAATGGACACAGATATGTGTAGAAATAACATCTCTCGACTTAATCAAATGAGTGGTTACCCATGCTTTAAGGGGTGGACACCGCAGTTAACGTTATGGCGACCAACTATAATGCGACCCTTTTTGGTATGTTAAGTTATTGTGTCCTTCATTTACAATGTTGTGATTTGCTTGGATGACCCTTTTATGTAATAAAATATTCTAAATTGACCGAGATATGTGCATAAATAACATCTTTGGACTTAATCAAATGAGTGGTTACCCATGCTTTAGCGAGTAGACACCTTAGTTAACGTTATGGCGACCAACTGTAATGCAACCATTTTTGGCATGTTAAGTTATTGTGTCCTTCACTTACATCGTTGTGAATTGCTTGGATGACCCTTTTATTAATAAAATATTCTAAATTGACACATATATGTGCATAAATAACATCTCTTGACTTAATCAAATGAGTGGTTACCCATGCTTTAACGAGTGGACACCTTAGTTAACGTTATGGCGACCAACTGTAATGCGACCCTTTTAGGCATGTTAAGTTATTGTGTCCTTCACTTACAAGAATAGAATTGTTAAACGACCAAAAAGACTTCATTTTTCATCAAAAACCACATAAAAACCAAACTTTACACGGAAATCATTCGATAAACGAAAAAAACATCCTTTTGTATGAAAAATCAATTAAAATAGCAACCTTTACACACTTTTCGGACATAAAAAACCCACCTTATGCTGACGAACCCTAGAGGTGGACGAAGAGCGCCGAGATGAAGACAAACCTGGAGAGTGAGGTGGTGAAGAGAGCTCTAGCGTGTACAGATGAAGAAAGGGCAAGAGAGCCAGAGAGTGAGTGGATGAAGAGAGAGGGAGAGAGCAGAGAGAGTGAGAGTGCAGAGAGAGTGAAAGAGTGCGCAGAGAGACGAAGAGAGTGAAAGAGTGAGAGAGAGACGCGCAAATGGCTTTTCGTTTTCAAAACACTGCTACCCAAAATGTCCGTGTCACGTAAGATTTAATGACCAAAGTACCTTAGTGTCAAATGGGGGTAAAAATGCAACGGTGTCAAAATAACATTACTCTTAAATTAATAATAACTTAAAAAGGACTGAGAACACCGAAGAAAAGAGCACAGAAAATGCACCAAAAAAAAAGAATATAAGAGAGAAATAAGCTTGTGAAAGGGCGAACGAGGAATAGATTCGGGTTCAGGTAACTTCTTTTTTTTTTCTATTGCATTTTCATTGTGTTCATAAATTAAAAAACTAAAAGATAAAGCAGAGATTTTTTTTTACTGCATTTTACTCATGCATACACCATCACTCATCTATTCACACACTCATGCTGTTATCACTACACAATCACCTCAATCCTCTCTCAACATAACACAACACCGTGATGTTCCCACCTCCTTTGCCATGTGCCTCCCATCACGCTCACCGTCATTGTCATTCGCTCCCTCCTTGCTACCACTTTCCCTGACCAAGCCAACTCTATCCTCTACCTTGCCATCTGCACCAATAAAACCACCTTAACTCCCTCACCTCCTCCTCCTCCACAACGTCCCAAACAACCCCATCGTCCGCATCAGCAGCGCCCTATCCATGAACGACACCCACATGCCCCTTTCCATTTTCCTCAAGAGCACCACCAAACTCAATTATCATCACACCACAACGCCCAGGGCAACACAACCATGCCTCCATTATACCCCGAGAGCCCTCCAAGATCACAGATTTCTTCACTGCCACTATGAGAAACACCCCAACGAGCAAACTCATTACCACAACCTTAGCATAACACTACGCTGCCATCTCCCTGCACCATTAGGCCACCAAACTACAACCATCAAACTTCATCATCATGACCCCATGCACCTCCATAACGCCACCACCATGATGCCTCACAAGCACCTCTAGCGCCACCTTATAGATGCTCTCTGCGCACAAGCACAGAGTACAGGGAAGGAGTTTGAATTCTTCTTATCACACTTTGGGTGAAATAGGCTCTGTCATGGAAAAGAGAAATAGTGTTAAATAGTGGGATCTCACATTTATTTGCCTCTTACCTTCGCCTGCTCATTCATGTTGATGTGGGAATTTCAAGTTTGCATGCATTCATATTCACGTGGCAATTTCTTTTGAGTGGTTTCCAATCTCAAATTTTTATGCGAGTGGGGCTATATTTTTTAAGAAAATGATAGTTTGACACTCCTTTTTCTCTTACCTCCATTTGACACTCCGACATGGCATTGTCATCCCGCGTGGCAAAGAAAGAGAAAGCCAACTTCTTTTCTGCTTACGTGGTTCATGTTTGTCTTTTTGTAAAGGGTTGCTTTTGTCATTTCCCATCTGAAAATGCAGGATAATTTGAGAGGGAAAAGCGGATCTCATTTTCTCATTGCACTCATT
>Ga0209489_100286_pt1 | contig 88021 bp, 44 predicted proteins | sample SiratrowhiteBW_FD_187527 | JGI IMG/M metagenome (GOLD analysis project Ga0209489, IMG submission 187527) | Root nodule microbial communities of legume samples collected from California, USA - Siratro white BW (SPAdes) (version 2) | ecosystem: Host-associated > Plants > Roots > Nodule | place...
TTTTTTTTTTTTTTTTTCCCTCTTTTCACCTACATAAAAAAATGTTGTCCAATAACGATGAACCGTGTTTAATTTTTATCCTGTTTAGAAAATTACGAGACCAATAACTGTCACATTACCTTTAAGTATAATGGACTAGCTTATGATAAAAAAAATACTAAAACAAACTACAAAACAAAATAAATTATTATTTGGTCTCTAAGAGGTCAATGCAGCGTTATATCAACTAATAGAATCAGTAAAGTTTAAAATATGTATTTGATATTTGTAATTCTTTCATGTGAATCTATAAATTTAATCACTTACTAAATTTTTTAAAAACATGTTAATATTATTATTATTTAACTTATTTCTAAAATTTTAAACTAATAGATTTAATGAATTGTACTTTCAGAAACTCATGTAATTTAATTTTAATTCCAAAGACTAATCTGACAACATTATACACTTTCGTGGATTAAAAAATTGATTTGTTTTTCTATAAAAACCTATTTGAGTTAGATTGTTAGAAGATAGTTTTCAATGTTAAACATCCAGCCGAAATGGGATAAAACTTAAATAATTGAAAACCTATTGCAAAAATCCAAGACAAAAGATAATGTAGGTAAATAGTGTAGGATAATTGTATGCTATCCTTCCATTTGAAATTACTGTGTGGTAAGTTTATTAACTTAAAGTGATTACCATAAAGATCATACATATAATTATAATTTTTATTATTGTTTTTCAGTAATATTGCATATCATCGAGGGCCAAACTTTTTCACCTTATAAAAGTCGTCCTTTTATTTTGAAATAGGTATTTTAAAAATTTTGACCATTTTTTAATTTCAGAATGCTTATTTTAGAATACTCATTCCAATATAAAGAGTGGACTAAAATTTTATAATCGCAGTTTCTATTTTCTTCTCTTTGTTCAATTTTAAAAACAGTCATTTCACTGAAAAATCTTCAAAATAATTTCTTCTCCCATTACTATCGCAAAAATGGTGTGAGAAAACAAGATTTTTTATTTTTTTTGCCTAGCATGAATCACTAATTCGTAATTAGCATCTAGAACCAAAATATTTGACCACACGACACCAATGATCCATTTGCCCACGTCAACTAGTTATGTGGTTAAACGGATTATCCAAACCAATACAATTCGTTTCAGATTTTATGCTGTTTTATTTTGTGAAGATTAGTCTCATTAAGATTAACTAACATAATCTTTTGTACTAGGAATAATGATTAACTGTAATAATACTGTCACCCTCTGTTATCTATTTGACCAAGTCAACCAACTTGGTCAAATCCTTATCTTTAAAATATGAATTAACTGTAGATTTTTTTTTATTATGTTTCATGCGTGAAGTATTCATAAATGTTTTTTTCTCTTGCAAGAATGTTCTCTAACTTTGTTGATATATAATAAAAAAATTGACTAATCATCTAACAAGCTTTAATCGTATGTTCTCTATTTATGGATTCAAACTCTAAATTTTATTTGAAGAATTTGAACTAATCTCGCTTAGATCAACTTTATGTTGGTGAATTAATTATAGAATTTTTAACTGAAAAAAAAAAATCAATCTTTAAGTATAGCAGTCAAGTTATGAAAAAAAAAAAAATCTTTAGTCAATTTTATTATAACAAAATTTCTGATTATATTGCAGCCGACAGAAAAAGTAGTTTTTGTTTGCATGTGACAGTTGTAGTGCGTGCAGTTAGCAGCAAGGGAAGTTGTTTTTTAAGGAGCACTAAAACTGATATCATTTTATTGATAACTATTATTACAGATAAATATTCTACAGTGATTTCTTTGTTCAAGTTATTTAACGTTCGCACGTTGTTTTTGCTGTATGGTGGTTGGTGGTGCGCAGACAAATATAGCCGTAATAGAGTTTCCCATATTTGGATAATGAGTACGTTTTTTAGGTTTTGTTTCTAATAATTACTAAAATCCAATTCAATGGTTAACGTTAACGTTAGGGAAAAAGAACGTGCAGTTCTTTATTCTCCTGAAATCTTTATATGATTGTTCATGCACGTAATGCTCTTTAGCAACCGAATATGCTTAAGTTGAGAGAGTTCCTGAAGAAGAAACCTCTCTCCCCATTTCTCATTATCAAATTTTGAATCTTCTTTTCTTTTTCTTCACTCCAACTTCATTTAATGGGAACTTCCGTGAAGCAAGATTCATTTACTTTCATAATAAGTAGCACTACCCTATTCATCAACCCTTAGCATTATTATTGTCTTTCATGTTTCAAGGTTTCTTTGTTTCTTCTACACATGCATCATCATACCTTACATCTACCTTCTTTTTCAAACTTTAGTCTCAGAACTGGTACGTGTTAATTTTAGTCTTCCTTGTTATTTTTTGCTCTGGTGGAAATTAAATTCGTTAGAGAGAAAAACAAATATAGAACAAAGATTTCCTACAAATGGTGGTGCTATATATGTTGAACTTTTCCTTCCCTCCAATGTTTAATTAGTTATTTCGAGTTCCAATGAGTTTCTTCTACTATTGACCATCTCTTAAATTAGCACAACTGTTTTCTTATGGTTATTATGAGAAATTAAGATTTTGTGCTCTCATATGAATTTATGTTAATCCTCTCAAATTGACATTCCAAAAGGATTAATCCCAGTCATTTTCTTTCAACTTTAGTGGTTACTAGGGAAAAAAAATACATAAAATGTTAGGTCTAATAAATATTTTTAGGTGCCAAAAACTAGTGCAAAGTCCTCTTTGTGGGTTGATTAGGCATTTTCACAAGGAACCAATCCCAGTGGAATGGAAGAAACCGAGCATTGGATGGACAAAATTGAACTTTGATGGGTCTTGCATAAGTCTAACTGGAAAAGCTAGCATTGGTGGGCTTGTTCGAAATCACAATGCAGAATTTTTGCTTGGCTATGCAGAATCCATTGGACAAGCAAATAGCACTATTGCTGAACTCACTGCACTTAGGAGAGGCCTTGAACTAGTCCGTGAAAATGGTTGGAATGATATTTGGCTTGAAGGAGATGCCAAAACATTGCTTGAGATTATAAAGAAAGGGAGAAAAGTTAGATGCATGGAGGTAGAAAGACATATCAGTGATATAAAATCCATTCTACCAGAGTTTAAGAACTGCATGGTGAGTCACATATACAGGGAAGGGAATAGGGCTGCTGATAAATTTGCTAGAATGGGTCATGACTTGGACCATCCTAGAATTTGGAGACTCACTCCTCCTGATGAAGTGGTGGCTCAATTGCTTCAAGATGCTGAAGGTACAATTGTTCTTAGAATGAAGGGATAAATCATACTGATTTTTTGTTGTTGTTAATTAGCATATATACAAATATGAATTCTTTTCAAATAAGATGTATATATATATATATATATATATATATATATATATATAATATATGTAATATAAACATATCCTTGCACATATATTGGATGTAGAATTGAAGTAGAAATGTTGTAATTTATTGTACATATTTATGTAAATGAAAAGCTAAGTTGGGAGCAGCAATGTTCAAGTTTCATTCTTTTCTTGATCGTGTTAATGATTATTGTGGATAAATATTCTGACCATGTTTTACACACACAAACATACATGGAGCCTAAATGAATGGCTTCTCAACATGCTTTTTTATTATGGAAGTCAATTACTGAAAAAATTAACGGATTAATGAGATGGCATAAAATAATAAAGGAACTTATTCTGTCTATTCACTTTATAGTGAGTAACATGAAAGGGAATTGCCTTGGAAGTAACATGCATATGCATCATTTATTGATAATAACTTACTTCAATTGAATTTACACTCTCTTGTCATGATCCTTCTGTAGCGTCTATTTTGCACAATATATTTGCATATATATTTTTCACTCGTATCATACACAAAACACATATTCTATCAAAATATTTCATTATAACATATCTCAACATGATCTTTTATATGTATATTGATTATGGCATGGTTTTTTGTTTTTTTTTTATTTCTGGGGCAAACATAAAGTGCAGTGCCAAAACAAAAATGCTTGCCGAATTTCCCATTTTAAGCCCAAAGCCCACATTCAAAAACCGTTCTATCCAAAAACTTCTTTCTCTCCTTATAACATATATTACTCTTTTTACAATACTGCAATTTTAATTAATTTAATGAATTTCCGGATACAATTAGAGAGACTAACTACAAAATTAGTAATTACGAATTTTACATTTTGAAGGTAATATTCAACAGTTTTTCAAATACTCTATGTATCATCAGAGGAGCTTTTTAAACGTTTGAAGTTGCATCTGGCAGCTGCATATACCACAAATAATCAATGAAAATTATGGTATTCAAATCTGGCATGATCAATCAGCTAAACAAAGTGTCTTTAAATTAATTACTCTTTAATTAGTGTAGAATAAAGTCATTGGTACATCCATTCATGGAGTGCAAATATGGAAAGGAAAAAAGAAAAGAAAAGGTAGAACATGTGAAATGAATATAAAAATAGAAAAATAGAATGAGATAAAACAGATAGATAAATAAAATATTGTACCATCTCTATCATTATTGATCATTGCATGCAAATTTCAGATGAAAAAAAAAAGTTAAAAGTTAAATGAACGATATAATTCTAGACCCAATTATAGATGGAAGAGCAGTACAAGATTCCATTCCAGTACAATTTTGAGAAATAGTAGTAACTGCTAACAACTAGTCAACTCAAGGTATTACAAAGTAATAGACATGTTGGCATAATGCATATACACGTGAAAGCATATGATATATATATATATATATGCATTATAATGCAGAAATATGAATCTCAATCTGTAACTCATTTTACTGAATGTAAGTCATGATCCATCTTTGGAACAAAAAAAATAAATGGATATTGCAATCAAAGTTGATTCAGTAGGAAAGAATCACATTCATAAAGAACATGTAGATTTAAATTCCTCCAACTTGTTAGGAATTATGTTTTCCTACTTCTTCTTTAGTTGAAATTCTCCTTTTTATTCACTTGGTAGTTAACATCAATAGCTTACAATTTGAACTGAAGGGGAACAAAACTCACAAACAAAAAATTCAGGAAAAAAAAAAAAAAAAAAAAAAAAAAAAAAAAATAAAAAAAAAAAAAAAAAAAAAAAAAAAAAAAAAAAAAAAAAAAAAAAAAAAAAAAAAAAAAAAACACAAATACTAGAGAGAGCCTTGTAGTATCTGTCTAAAAGCAAAAGATAACTCAAATAAGTGCTCATCTTTATATCTCCAAAAAAGGGTGGTGATCTTTAAAATTATTGGAGTTGCAACAACCAATATGCAGAAGTGCTTCAAAGATATTCGTGATAAAGGTACTTACCAAGCCAAAAAGCCTTTAGAAACTGCTGATATACTTATTCAGGATTTTCTATAAAGATAAAAGAGTCATGATCGTTTCTCATTTCTCAATTGACAAAATAAACTTTGAATCATCCTCTTTAGAAACAAACTTTGAATAAAAGAGTCATGCTAAAACAGATTGCAGTTTTAAGAAAACAAAACAATCCAAGTTATTTAATGGTAAGAAAATCTTTTTCATCAAATACATGCAGCAGGTAACTGTTATCACTCTGCATTTAATTATAAGCCCAAAAGAAAACTGTACTTCATCAAACAATACTAAACAACTTTTCAGCCCATAATAAAATATCTATAATTCAATTGATTAATTAGTATGAAATTATCTCTGTTTAACTGATAAAAACGTGAATTTTGAACATGTAACCACATTAAATACTTCAAAAGTAGTTTTTTAATTGTTTCAGATCCATGAATCCAAATTCACAGCACAGATCATTAAAAGAAGAATTACCTCTATGGTAATCTTTAAAAGAATACTAAAGATGGCACTATAAACTTAAGAGAACCAAATATCCAAATACACTTAATACATGACCTTTCACTACATGTAGCCAACTTTTTCACCAAAACATGTATCTATTATAAGAACATGTGATCGGATATAAATTCAAGTTTCACTAATTTTTTAGTTATCACAATCAAGCAGGTTTATTAATTTTTGTATTTTTAAATTCCTATTATCTAAAACTAGAAACTAACAGGAAAATCAAAACATCTGACAAATTGATTCTTGAAAGCTTTCCGAGTTTATCACTTTCAAACAAGTAATTTTCAGAGAGTAGAATATATAATGCAAGTGTATGTGGCATTCTGTTACAATCACACACCAGTTTTACACAGAATCGGCACATAAAAAACATTGACTTTGATCTAAGATGGAATATTAATGAGAACCAAAATGTTTCATTTTCTTTATGCAATCTCTCAAATGGTAATTCACAACACTGCATTCATCTCAGCCTGGCATTTCCATAACAAGGAACCTGAAATTTGCAGTTACACGATTCACAACCATCCAAAATCAGAATACAAGAAAAAAGTAGAAAAAAAAATGAGATTAAAAAAACATTGTATTGTTTTGAACAGAAGAGTTTGCAGCCTCCGAGGTTAGTTAGCAAAGGATAAGGATTTTGATTTTTGAAAGATTAGTTATCAAATCAAATGAAGTTTCCAATAATTACGCGAATATGCCACGCGCACCCATGTTATGAGAATTGGACTTTTACTAATTTCTTTTGATGCCATATAAATAAATCATCACTCTTTTAGTTTAGGTGTTAACCTCTTTTCTCTTCTCCCTCCTTCACTCCCACTTCCACCACAAAATATCCAATTCCGCCACAAAAACAACTAATAAAAATTGAACCATTATTATCATTTTATGGGGGGAAAATCGACGCCGGAGGAGGAAGGAAAAGCGGTGCCGGAGCATCTGCGGTGCAACCGGACTGACGGGCGGCAATGGCGGTGCCGGCGGCTAGTGATGGAAAACCTAAAGCTCTGCGAGATTCACTACCTGCAAGGTCAGCATCGACAGCACAAGGAGAAGGTTCCGGAGTCGCTGAAGCTTCAAAGAAAGTGGAAAAACGACGCCGTTGAGACTCGGATTGGAGCGAAGCGGAAGCGCAAATCGAGAGAAGCATTGGTCGATAGGAGGAACCAATTGGAGCTCATAAGGATGGTTCTGCAGAGAGAGGTTGAGAAGAAGAAGAAGAAAGAATCGCAATTGAATTTGAATTTGCACTCCAATCACGAGTTGAGGAAGGAGTTACCGAACGGGGTTATGGCTATCGCTTCCGCTTCGACGCCCAATGTGGCTTCTTCTTCTCGTTACTTCAGGTCCAAGAATGTTGAGAGGGGTTCTGTTTCCAAGTTGCAGGTGGGTTTTGACTTTTGACTTTTTTGACTTTTTCGTTTTTTTTTTTTTTTCTTTGTAGTGATTGGTGTGTTTGTTTGATTCTTTTAAGGTTGTGCAGTGTGGACAAAACTTGAAGAAGGGGAGGAGGAAGAAGTGTCATTGGTGTCAGAGAAGTGATTCTTGCAGTCTTATAAGGTGCTCAAACTGCCAGAGAGAGTTTTTCTGCATGGATTGCATTAAACAAAGGTTGGAACTTGGACTTGTCTGGGTGATACAAAATTTCATTTGATCAATAATGGCTAGAACTAGGTGTTGCCAAAAATGTATCAAATCCCAAGATTCTTATAACTGACCTACTGCATAACCACATTGATCAATAATGGCTAGAACTAGGTGTTGCCTGCATCTTTTATGCTTATGATCAAAATATGAGATATTTGCCAATTATCTTTTGAAAAAACTTTAGGTATTTTGACACTCAAAATGAGGTGAAAATGGCATGTCCAGTTTGCCGAGGAACTTGCACGTGTAAAAATTGCTTGGCACGTCAACATGAAGACAGTGAAAGTAAGGTCTGACATCAAAGATAAATGATTTTTACAGCTACTACAGTTTTTTCTTAGCAGCACTTGCTGACAGATTGGTTTTGTGCCTTATTTTTTCAGGAACATTTGGCTGGTAAAAACAAAGTTGATAGGATATTGCATTTTCATTATTTGGTCTGTATGCTCCTTCCTGTACTGAAACAAATAAAAGAAGACCACCACGTGGGTGTAGAAACTAAAGAGAAAATTAAAGGTAGTAACTATTATTCTTCCAATATGATGGTTTCTGAATTAGTCTTGCTGATTTTAACCTGGTTATCTTACATGATATTCTGCATGGCAGGAAAAAGAATGAATGATATTATCATCAAACCAGTCAAGTTTGGCTGCAAAGAGAAAAATTACTGGTAAGTTCTCTTTTGTTGATATTATTGAGAAAATTAAAATGATTCTCTAGTTTTGCTTGCTGATAAGTATATATGGAACCCTTGTCTCAGCAATCACTGCAAAACACCCATTTTGGATCTTCATAAAAGCTGCCTTAGTTGCTCATACAGTCTTTGCTTAAGTTGTTCTCACGCATTAAGTCAAGGAAGAATCTCTGAACAAAACAACTCTTCTATATCCAAGCTACCTGACAGAAAAAGTGCCTGCATTTCTAGTGAAAGATGCCTATTGGATGATCAGGCCATTTGTAATGGCAATTTAACTGATACCTCAATGATAACAGAGTGGACAAGTTGTAATGGTGCTGCCATGGTATCATGCCCGTCTACAAAGCTTGATGGTTGTGGTAATAGCCACCTTGATCTGAACTATGTTTTTCCCCTAAGTTGGATCAAAGAAATGGAAGCAAAGGCAGAGGAAATAGTTTGCAGCTATGACTTTCCTGAAACTTTGGATAAAAGTTCAAGCTGCCCAATGTGTGTTGACAAAGATCGTGAAACTACCATACACAAGCAACTACCCAAAGCGGCTCAAAGGGAAGATTCTAATGATAATTGTCTATTTTATCCAACAGTTTTCGACATAGGTAGCAATCATTTTGAACACTTCCAGAAACACTGGGGAAGAGGCCATCCTGTAGTAGTGAGAGATGTGCTGCAAAGTACACCAAACCTTAGTTGGGATCCACTGTTCATGTTCTGCAGTTATCTTGAGAGGAGCATGACAAGATATGAGAATAATAAGGACCTACTTGAAGCTTGTTTGGATTGGTTTGAGGTTAGTTTATCAATATATTGTATATGTTAAACACGTTTTAAGTTGACACCATCTATGTTGTTTGAGACAAAAGGGTAAGCACCATCTTAGAAAACTATTTATTGCAATTAATGTACTTGGTAATATAAAGTACATTTTAATGTCCGGAGTTCTTGCTATTTGTAACTTGCAATGTCATGCAGCACATAGACATCATATGCTCAGATCAGTGAAACATGAACAAATGATGGATCTTCTGTTGAGTCTTGAACCAAAAGACCATTGTTGAAAGTATAATATTAATTTTGGAACTCTTACTTTGGCAGGTGGAGACTAACGTTAGGCAGTATTTTACTGGGTCTCTTAAATGTCAACCAAAGAAAAATAGTTGGCATGAAATGCTGAAACTTAAAGGGTGGTTGTCTTCCCAACTATTCAAAGAACAGTTTCCAGCTCACTTTGCTGAACTAATTGATGCTCTTCCAATTCAAGAATACATGAATCCCTTGTCAGGTCTTCTGAATTTAGCTGCAAATTTGCCGCAGGGGAGTACAAAACATGACATAGGACCATATGTTTATATTTCATATGGCTGTGCTGATGATGAAGCTGATTCCGTGACAAATCTCTGCTATGACTCATATGACATGGTGTGTAATATTTCCTGAATTTGTTTATTTAATTAAAACTTACCATGGAAAGGCAATTTCTAATCTTATTTATGCTTCGTCTTTTGATATTTCCTTTTGGTTACAAAATTGATATATTCATCTTTTATGCACGTAACCGGTTGATAACTTACAGATGATGAAGTAAAAAGCACTCTCTTGAAATGCTACCTATTCTGGAAGCCTTGTGTCCTTGTATTTTTTTGAAAACCCTGTTCCTTTATATATGCTTGTTTTCAGGTGATAAGTGAAAGCATGAAAAGTTTTCCAGTACAAATAAGGCTATGTCTTTTTACATTCTTATAATTGTTCAAATTTTACCATGTTTTTATTTATTTTAATAGCCATGGTCTACATATTTATACTGAACAGTTAATGAACTATGTCCGAAAGTATATATTCCAACCAAAACAGAGCCAAATGTGTCGCTCACTATGGTTGATGTAATTCCAGGTCAATGTTATGGCACATTCCATGGACATCCCTCTTTCCACTGATCAGCTATCTAGAATAAGCAAGTTACTGAAAAAACACAAAGTTCTATGTCAAAAGGTGTCATCTAAATCTACTACTGAACATGCAGAAGACAGGGAACAAAATGAAATGCAAAGTTTGGTAAGAGAAGGAACTGACTTTTTAAGGAGAGTCAATAGAACATCTTGCATCTCTAGTGAAGCCAAAGCAATATGCAATCAGAATTTAGACACCAATATTTCCGGTGATGAAGAATGTGGTTCTTATTCTGAAACTGAAGAGGCACAACGCTCTTTACCTTTCCACAGCATAGTTCGAAGTACTGAAATGTCTCCAGATCATAATCCTAGAAATTCCTTTGAAAACTCAGACAATGTTAAGTGGAAGAAGGCTACAGAGAATGCTGGTGCTCAATGGGATGTCTTTCGAAGGCAAGATGTGCCAAAGCTCGTAGAATACCTTAAAAGACACTCGGATGAATTTTCCTATACGAGTGAACATCACGAGAAGGTATGTTTAGAAGAAGACAATTCCTAACATGATGTTGTCAAAGTTCGTGATTATTAATTTTATCACTCGTATGCAGATGATTCATCCACTTCTTGATCAGAGCTTCTTTCTTGACAATACTCACAAGATGAGACTTAAGGAGGAATTTAGTAAGTATACCCGTGTTTTATCATGTATTGTAATTGTGCATAACTAAAATTGACTCAACCGTTTCTGTTGTTAGAAATTGAACCATGGACTTTTGAGCAACATGTTGGAGAAGCTGTCATCATTCCTTCTGGATGTCCATACCAGATTAGGAATCCTAAGGTCTGTTGCGTTTGTATCAAAGATTTCTTACCTTGTCTATCTCTTTTTGTAGTCAACTTAAATAACAGAAATTTTAAACTATTCTTGAACTTGATGTACATCCTTGTTGAATGTGAATTTTACATTTGGACATTTACTTACAACGCCCAATTTGAAGTGAAATTCAAGCAATATGAACTTATCAACGCATACATTGTACCCATACATTTAAAAGAAAGCAAAAATATTAGCACACTATCGATGCCTTTGCTTTCCACGTGATTGCTGATTGAGGATATCAGTATCTAGGCACTGACTTTGTTTCACTTTTTATCTTATGTTTTTTAGTGTATGACAATTTTTTTATTATTGATCTACAGTGTTGTGTTCATGTGGAATTGGAATTTGTGTCCCCTGAGAATGTTGCTGAGTGTATCCAATTGATTGATGAGGTCCGGCTGCTTCCAGAAGACCACCCCGCAAAAGTAGAAAAACTGGAGGTAGTCTTCGTAATAATAATCTATTTAGCAATTTAACCTTTCTTTTCTTAGATGTTTTTCCTGAATTGACAAGCCCTGTTTCTTCGTTGGGTTTATGAAATCAGGTGAAAAGAATGGCCCTTCATAGCATGAGTATAGCAATAAAAGAAATACGTGAGCTTACATGCAGAACATGATTGCACTAGCTAAACTGTATGCTTAAGATGCCACTGAACCTCTCGTGTCTAAGCTCCATATCTTGTATTCTTTTTTGTATAGTTTAATTCTCAAACTCCATAAGATCTATCAAGGTAGTTAAATTGGTTGCTGACAGTTTCTATTCTTTGATTTGCGGTGACATTTATGCCTTACCTGAGAATCTGAAATAAAAGTTACATCCTCTGTATATATTTCTCTAAGGCTTTACGAAAATTCCAATTAGCCAAGACCAGTCCATAACTGCTCCATTCCATGCGGAGGATTTAATTCAAATCTGTTTTTAGGATTTAATTAGATTTTTGTTGGATTCTTGGAATAATCATACTAAGAAAGAGAAAATTCATTTGTAGGTTTTTACTTTATACATTGTTCATCTCAATTATTTTTGGGATTTCTCACTCATCAAGAAAATGAGAAAAAATTTATTTGTAGATTTTTTCCCTTTATATTATTCATCTTACTTGTCTCTTAGATTTCTCACTCTACACTTCAATTCTTTACCAGCATTTTCAGACGTTTAATGGGTGGCTCGATGTGGTTACAAGTTCATAACACTTCGTGACTAGTTTTAGGGGTGGTGGTACCCTTGGTCATTTGTGTGTTACTCAGTGAATCTTTGGATTATAAATCCAAACAGATTTTTTCATATGTTTAAATTTAAAAGCGTTAAAACTTTTAATTTTTTTCATATATTTAAAGTAATCGAGATTTACTAAAGTCACTATATTAGTATTCTTCACTCTTTCTTTCTATCTGATTTGAAGACATCCAAATCCTTTTTCCTAGCTAACTTTTTCTACATTTTTAATTAAATATGTGGTATGATTTAGATACTTTAACAATCTTACATAAATTGCACTACATAGTAAGATAACATGAAATTTTTATTATGAGATAAAATTTGTAGATTTTCATTAGATTGATTTTATCCTTTTAAAAAAGTCGTGAAAATTTCCCAGTTGTAAAAAATATATTTGAAAAACATGTTGAAAAGATTTCCCAATTATTTAAAATGCCTCAGATGGTATTGTAGTGTTTTCCATTTTCCGTTAAGTTTGTTTGGCATATTTGGCATAATTTATAGCAATAGCTGCTGCAGCAAGGATATGAAATAATACATTTTCGCTCTCAAGAAAAAAAAAATTGAGAATTGAAATAAAATTGGGATGCTGTGTTACAGGGTTTAGGGTTTAAAAAGAAAAATAAAATAAACTAGGATTTAGTACGAGAGAAAATCCTTAATACCTAACAATCTTGATTCAGGAAAATAATTATATTTTATTTAATTGTTAAAAATATTTATGTAACGAATTTTTAGTAAAATATTTAATTTACTATCACATACAATACTTTAATAATAATAATAATATAATTTTTTAACTCGAAAAAATTGAATTTTGACCTTTTAAGATAATTTTAGTGAGAATTAGGTCAAAAATAAGTTTTCATAAATTTTATTTTCTAATATATAAATTAAACAAAAAATTATATTTTTCCAACTTCTGATTCCCATATGAAAGAGATATTGTCCTTGCATCGTGTGTTTCTCGTCTATTAAAATAAGGATGAAACAAAAATACGAGGCATTGAAAAAAAATTAGTGTATTCGCTAAAGAAAGTACATAGTAAGAAAAAAACAGATTACTTATTTAAACATTAACTCGCAATTTAAGATGAGCTTTTTATTCCTTTCACTTTAAATAAGAAATTAGCAGAGGCATTAAACGCAATCTGAAATTAAAGACGGTGACTGTCAAATATAAAATGTAGCGTTACCTCTTATTCCAAGTTCTACAATATACTGTTCCTTTCAACATCTGGTATAAGGGGAAGAGGACTAATGGCGTTTTAAAGAGGAGATACATTCACCGTTTTATTACTTCTACTTCCATTTTTCTGGTAAACTATGATGCTCACAAAAATAACTTGGCAATTAACCAAGATGGATACAGGGGATAAAACTTTCAAAAATTAAAATAAAACCAAAAAAAAAATGTGGGAGATCGCTTAGGACAGATGTGTTTGTTTAGGGTTTTATGTTAGTCAAAATTGTTTCTCAAGAGCCTCAACAAAGAAAGAAGCTTCCTCCTCAAGGGGCCATGAGTCCGTCAATTGTGTAAGAAAGAGACTTCGCCCAATCAGCTCTAAGTAGCAACGTCTGCAGCGTCTGCATCACATTGTACCCAGGATCAAGCTTTCGCTGCCAACCCTACAAATTAAACAATTTCCAATAGCAGGTGAATCATATCAGAAAATATAAATAGTATATGGGAAAGGAATAAGTATATATATCTTCCTTGGTTGTATCAGTATATGTATGATCACATTTAGTGAACACAATAAAATGAAGAAAAGTAATTACCTCAAGAACCAAGGTAGTCACCATGACAGTACAAACATTGCCATCAATATTAACTCTGTGACGCCTAACTTTCTCAAGTAATTGCTCCATGCATTCTGCAGGATGAACCAAGTCACCTTCTGGGGTGCCCCAAAAAGTAAACGCTTCTTCCACTTCCTGTTGGAAAAAAAATTAGAGACATTGTCCAACATAGTTCAAGAGAATAAAATGCATTTATCTCTAGAAAATTAAGCAGTCAAACAATAACCAATGTCAAATCGGTATATCCAAAACTATAATAGAAAAACTATTCAACATTCGGAGTCAATAAACCAGAAAGCACAATCCACGTATCATATGCTTGTTGTGCATTTAAATTTTGACCAAGATATCACAGAACAAAAACCGTATAAGTGAGATCTTGTTTAATACATTGATTGCAGTTTTCAAAAACTATTTTCATTTTATAAAAAGTAAAGAATGGAAAAAAACATGTTTCGATAACTGTTTTCTACATATGTATTTTGAAATTTGTTCCCAGATTTACAGTTCTGAAAAAAGGAGAAGTGAAACAACTTAAGAGTGCTACATATGTACCCGGAGCCATACTTGGCAGATGTTAATGTCTCGTGCAAAATTCTTCTAAAAACTATTTTGACATTTTTGTAACAACCAAGTTTTTTGTTTTGCTTTGCTTTCAAAAACTATACTGAAAACAAGTTTTAAAAGCTATGTTGAAAATAAGTTTTTTAGCATAAAAAATAATGGAAGTCGAAGAAGAAAATACCTCAATGAAGGCATCAGGATTGGGACAGTTTTGTTGCTTTGACAAGTTGAGGGCGCATTCTGCTGCAGTCCGACCATCTCGACGCGCAACAGCTTTAAAGAATTCCAGTAAGTTTATTCTATCACTACCAGATAGTTCGGCAGTCATGCCCACATCAAGAAAAACTACATGAGGCTTTGATTTGAAGAGCCGTTTACGAGACTTGCTCTGAGCCACTCGAACGAGGATATTTCCAGGATGCATGTCTGCGTGAATGAAGTTGTCCACCTGAAAGAAGACATTTATGATGTTCAAGCTTGAAACTATTATCAGAAGTCATGGTTCTTTTCATTCAAACTAAAGATTAGAAGATGCATGATATGATTATTATTATCAACAAATCAAAGATGTTCATTCAAAAAACAAACTATTATTTTGGACAAAAGAAAATTCAGTATAACTAATAAGACAAAGAAAACTCAATAAATAAATAATATACAAAGTAGATCTAAACAACCAAGGCCAGATGACTAAGTAAACATCACCATACTTAATGAATATCCTACAAAGAAACCCTCCAAATCTAATCAGTAATGATATGAAAAACCAGTTTATCACACAGTAAAGACAGTTCTAGAAAGAGTTAATAAATTATTAAAAGACATGGTTTGTGATTGTTATAAATAAAAGCAATCACTATAACAAATCATGTGATATGAGGTAATCAGTCGTGATGACTCATGCTTTATGGTGCAAAACAAATCAAATATGCGCAAAATAGCAATGGGGAATGCTACTATCCCTATATGCAAGATAATAGTGGCACAAAAACTGCAAATCAGAGATATTTTACCAGAAGCATTTTCAGAAGTGCATGAGTCCCAATGTGAGCAAGAGCAGATTTAACCCGTTCATGTCCTTGAAGATCATCAACATAATATGCGACACTCTCACCCTTCTCATATGTTTCCACCAAAACAGCGGGGTGCACGAGTGGATAGACAGGCTTGGGGAAAGAAACATCCTTCCATCTGCGGAAATTATAAATAAAGCGACTCAAATGGGCAGCTTCCCTAGCAAGGTCAACTTGAGACATCATGAAAACTGCAAATTGTTGTACACTCTCATCTAATCTTAACCAATTAAGAGCAGGAATGAAGTTTGAAACTTTTGCCACCAAATTAATAATAGCAAAATCCCGCTTGATTGACTCTCCCACACCAGGATGTCTAACCTTTACTGCAACCACCAGTGGCTTTGCTTGCTGACCAGGATAACGATATTTTAAGGAAGCACGATGCACTTGAGCAATGCTTCCAGATGCAACAGGAATTTCCTCAAAATTGTCAAAAATTTCAGAAAGTTTTCGACCAAACGCTCTTTCTATAGTTTTCTTTGTGTAGCTGAAACTATGCTCAGGAGCTTTAGTATGAAGTTCTGAAAGCTTAACGCATAAATCTCGAGGAAAGAGATCAGGCCGTGTAGCTGCCCACTGACCCCATTTTATGAATGCTGGCCCTGATTTTTCTAATGTGCGATGAACAACACAGAGCCACAGTTTCCTAAACTTCGGTCCAAAACTATCTGCAAATGGTGCCATCACAATGCTAGGAGAGAATAATATTGCTAGATAGAGAGCCCTCACTAATAAGATAAGCCCTTCAAGTATTATGAATGTAAATGTAAACATGCAATTATACCCATCTTGTGCGCGCATGTACAAAGCATTCTGTGAAGGGTAACGCTCTGCATCCCAATTTCGCTGCGCTAACGCAAGCTCTCCACATGTAAATGCAAAAATACCAGGAACTAGCAAATAAGAACGAGCTAAGGCCAAGCTCACTGCCTGAGCAATCATATTTACGGTAGGAGGAAATGTACCATCACCACTGGAACAGTACTTTCTGTACAGCCTTTTCCAAGCAATCTGGGAATCATGTGTGACTGAATTGCTTACTGAGGTGACAGAAAAGTTCCTGAAAGAACAGCATTTTTGAAAGGCTTCCCTTGTCCCATGCCACAAGAATGAACTGCGTGCTTCACTAGGAAACTTATATTGCATGTACAACCGGCAGTGGTGGATATTCGGTCCAACTGCGACAATTGCCCCATTTTTACTCGCTTCCAGGTATCTGCTATTGTGAGTACGAACAGATCGAGCAGCTCTCCTTATATTTCTAAGCATCAAATATCTGCAGAGTGCAAAACAATAACCATGTTAACTACAACAATACCTTGTGATCACAAGATTCAAGTATGTTTCCCGTTTTTCTATCCATAAACACGGCATATAACATGCCCCACTATTTGTTCCTCACTTTTTGGAGTCCCAATTCATTCCTAGTTTGCCAGTATTACCTCTCATTTCCACTAGGTTACTACCTCCTTTAAAAATTATGTTCAAAACAACTATTAAACATTCTCTCATACTGCCAGAAGGGAACTTAACGGGGTTAGACATTAAATTAGAAGGTAAGAGCTGTTAATTCTAACATTTTCCTTTTGTAGATTAGATCTCTACCTCTTGAAGACAACTAAATAGAAATATAGGCCAGAAATGAAATTTGCATCACTCTGAGCATAACAACGAGTTCAAATTGTAATTACATCCCTCAAACTGTTAAAGAATGAACGAATAGATCCTTACAATTTTTCGGGTACAACAGAATTGAAAGGATCAACGATTCCTACTGAAACTCCCGACAAATTTCCCACATGAGAGATCCGGAGTCTAAAATTCAACCCCAGAAAGAAACACGGCAAAGTTTTTTCTTTTTTTCGTTTAATGAAAGAAACAGAGCAGCATGTGGAGAATAGGCATTCATAAATGTAGCAGGGAAGAAAAAATTGAATTCCCCCAAATGCGGAGGCGAAGGAGAAGAGAGAGAAAAGAAGAAGAGTGGAATAAAAGGGAACCTGAGAAGGAAGAGATCATGCTATGATGGTTTGATGAAGATGATTGAAGGGAATGGAATTGAATGAAAGAAGCGATGCGATTAAGGTGAGGCTCAGAACACAGAACACGTCTCTCCTCACTCAGGCCGTCTCAACCAATGCAACAAACAAACCCTAACACCCAATAAATTCATTTCAATATTTGTATAATATACCGTCGAAATTACTACATCATTATAATTGATTCCAAATTAATAAAATACGAAGATGTTAAAATATCAATTTTAATTCTGACTAATTTTAGCGGTAATAAAAATATTTTTAATCTGAAATACTATAATAATAGGAATACAACGAAGGGGTTGTTGCTTACGTAATGTGTAAATGATTTTTTTAAAATATTTAATATACGTCAATTTCAACCTATTTTATGCCAATTTTATTGGAGAATTTTATCCAGTGTATTTTTCAAATAGTTACTCACTCCTAAATTTATCTGTAAAGTGGTTCTGCGCGCAGATTCAATTGGCATATATATCCTGGACGTTATGAATGACTTAAAAAATGTTTTTTATGAATAAGCAAAAAAACAATTAACTGAAAATATTCAGACATGATAACTTTTCTTAAAGTAGGTAAAGTGGAAAATGAAGAATGATCAAAGAGTTAAAAATTTTTAAAAAAATGAAACAAGCGTTAAAAGTGCATATTAAAAATAGAAAAAAACTCTTTTTGTCAATTTAGATAATATGGCTAAAAAAACTCAAATAATTACAAAGAAAAGACAGATAAACAATAAATTTAAACTCGTATAGTGTTTTGTCATTAATTATTATTATTATTGTTATTAAAAAAAATAACCAGCGATTAATTATATTGTATGTGTTTGAATATAACTAGTGATATAAGATGAAGTTATAAAAAATGAAAATTCCATAAAATCAAACGAGTTAATACGCATTTAATTGTCGTGTTCAATTAAGAAAAATAATGGGATTTTTATAAAAATTAATTACATATTAGATTGGAAATTAATTACAAATTGTATTATATAAGTTTTATTATTATTCTTATTAAATTTAAATTATGTACCTTAAAACGTTTGATTTATTAAGATTAATCAGTACATCTTCAGCGAGTTATACCTAATATAATAAGTTTAAGACCGTTGTATTGTTTCACAAAAATATATTTTATAATAATACATGTTTTTAAATTGAAATGTAAATAACATAATATGAAATGAGGTTATGTAAAATATTTACATTAGAGGAAAAAAAATAGACACGAGATCTCAAAAATAATGTGCACAATAGAGCTTACAGAAAGTAAATTAAGATTTAGGGTTATTATTCATTCAATAAAAATGCCCTTATGCATTCAATGATATAGAATAGAATTATAAAACTTAAGATACAATGCAAAAATAAGTTAATTAATATTTAACTAGCATCTTAAATTAAAAACAATCTAAAATATTCCAAAAATAAAAAGTGTACCCTAGATTATAAAATATATTACTATAAGGTGGAATTTGTGTATATAATTTTAAGTTAAGTACATTTTGAAAATGATATATTAGTTTCGTAATGGTTTAAATAGAGATTAAATATGTTTTTGTAGAAATTTGGTTAGACATTAAGTGTTTAATGGTGTAGAGGAACATATATTAGTTTTAAAACAACTTTAAAATGGTTTTCACATATAATTTGTCAAGAATAAATTTTACAAGTGTAGTAGTTAAAGTAAAGAGACATTTAATTACAAATATTTTCTATTTAATTATTAACTCACAACAAGTATATAAAATTATTATTTATTTTATCTCCCATAAGATAAATAACTCTTTAACACCAGATCACTTGTGACTTTCAATAAATATTTCTTTAGTATCAATTCACACAAAAAATAAAGTCGTTAGAAAAAAAAAATTAAGAAAAAGTATATGAATATAAATGTTTATTATACCGTTAGGTTCTCATGTTACATGGACTTTTATTACATTCAATTTGATATGCTTATAGTAGTTATTGTACTGAATATCTATTTTGAAATTATGATATATTAGAAGTTTTTGTGAAAATATATTAGTCATCCGAAGATAATTCCTAAAACGATTTAATAGATTCAAAAATTTGTCATGATATTTTTTTTATTTTACAATTTTTAGTATTGTATCTTCTCTTAAATGAGTTTGATGGAAATTAAATTGTTTGCAAAGTAAATGTTTTGATAATCATGTAAAACTAAAATTATTTTACTTTAATAATTTTATTATCTTGTCTAAAGATTAACCTTAACTCAAAATTAGAATATCAAAATTTAATATCATTATTTAAAATTGATCAAATTTATTAGATGTTTTGGGAAACCATAATATTACTGATGGGATTATTAAAATAAGATCCTATAGATAAAATAATATTATATAATAGATATTTTTAAATATTATAAAAATATAATTATGTAATTTTCAACATTTAAAAAACAAATAACTTAAATAGTTGGACGGTTGCGGTATGCAAAAACATTGTTATGTAACTTTGCTTCAATTTTAATTTATTTATATTATATTATTAGCACACGTTGTCATATAATAATTTAAGTTTTTACATTTTGACGAAAATCCCCCTCAATCCACTAGACACTTTCTGATTTCACTTTAATTTCAACGATTTCCATTTGAATAATTAATGAGAACTAGTGAGAACAATGTGGCCACATTTAGAACCCTTGTTTGAAAGCTACACGAGTGTCGTGATAGAAGGGAACGTGTCAAATTTCAGTGCACAACAAAAAGAAGAAAAAGTAACCTTATTAATGGCGTTACATGATCATCTACATCATCATCACTCTCCATTTAACATATAAACATTTATTATTTTTGTTATGGCGGTGTGACTTTATAGGATTACGTAATTATACAATATCTTCATGCAAATCCATTTTCAGCAAATAATGAAAATAATAATTTCGTGATAAAAATGTTTCTCATAGAATTGTTGGATTGAAAGTGATAATTAATATTGATATGAATATGTGGTTTTTTTTTTTTTAAATACGACTCAGAGTACTAATTTTAGATTACTTCTTTAGAGTAAGTAAAGTTAAAATGAGTAAGTTTGATTATTGTTGTTTGTATGTGTGCATATCAGTTATTAATTTCTATCAACGAATAACATTGTTTAGTATATCTTGTAAAAATGAATTGGTTATTTTAAAGGAGACATTCTTAATCTTTATTTTAGAAAGTTTTTAATCTGAACAATTACTGATTTTCTTAAAAAACAATATGATTAAAGCATTATATAAAAAATATGTGAAGAATCGCGTTTAATTTTCATGTTATATGTTTCAAAATCCAGCTTTAGTTTCTACTGATAGAAAACATTGAAGAATAAACAACCTAAGGATGCATGCATTTTGACACTTATTATTAGATTGGTGGTGACTCAATTCCAATAAATGTGTGAATGTTTGAATCAAGCAAAACATAAAGTCATAATTAATATTTAAATTGAAAGTTTTAAAATACTTCTTTTTATTTTCACGTAAGAGAATAAATAAATAAATATGAATCAAAGATTTAAAAAACTAAAGCAAGCAATTGGTTAAACGCGAACTTCAGGTTGCGGACAATGGGCATGCACGTCAGCACTCACACCAGTTCCATGCTCTCATAAATATACATCAATAGTTCATCAATAAGTCTAAATCCTCTCAATTTTTTCAAGAATAAATAATCTTATTAAAATATGTACATAGATTTTGTTCAATTGCATCATCAAATAAGTTACTGCCACAGAAAATTCAACCATTTATTACAAAATTAACCTACGCGCTCACGCATCTTAATAATTTTTTTTTTAATTTTTTCTGAAATTGATAAAGACTTATTTTAAAAATGGTAAGCGCATCCGAAAGAATTAATCAGGAATCACCGCTCTATGATAGAAAATACCAACCTCACTCTTAGGTTTTATTATTAGGAACTGAAGTTTTGTTATCTCTACCGATAAATTAATAATCTATTTTTAGAAATAATATAATTATTATAAAAATAAATTTTTAAATTTATAAAAAAATGAAAAGCAAAATATTAATTATCAAATGGGTATGAAAATTTATTAGTTATTAAAATATGATTTTATGAAGACAATAATACTATGTTACTCTTATGCTCAAATGTTAACCAAAACTATTCTCTAATGCAGTTGTTTCTTAAAGAATTCGAAGCATGTCAGACTTGAACATTTCTCTCTGATATATAACACAGTATGGCAAATAATAGCGGTTATTCAAGTTTGTCGGTCCCTTGTTGACCACGGTTTTATAGCAACCACTTGTTTATGTTCAATCAACCCTTTCACACCTCGCTTGAGAACGCTTTTATAGACAAACTAATTTATTTCCAATAATTATTTTCATTTCAATATTTGTTAACGCTGTTTTTTATTTTTTTTTCTAAATATGTTTTCTTAAATATGGATTTTAGTTTGATCTTGTATGTATGATTTTTTCCTTTTAATATACACATATTCTGGAAAGGATATGATTATTGAGGTATACTTTTCAGAAGGATTATTATGGACAAAAAGTACTCAATATTTACTTATTTAAACTACTTGCTCAAATAATTCATCATTACATAATTTAATCTAATTTGTTTTGTTACAACAAACATTTGACAAAAGATATTACTATATATATACATATATATTAATTGACATATATTTTAAGATTATAAATTATTAGAATGTAAAAAACCTTTTAAAACGTAAATATATATATTTGATTAGTGAATTACAGATGTCTTGTTTCTTAATTTAATACAAAATAAATAACAATTAAGAAAATTTGTTATTGTCTAAACTATCTAGAAATATATGATTTCCTTGACATTGGCATGCCAAACTAGAATAAAAGAGCATAACAATGAGTCACTTTCTCTATGTCGGTTTATCTATACTTAGAGATTAAGATTTTTGCATATGGACATGTGTGTGAGGATATTAGAGGATAAGGATATTAGAAATAAGAAGTCGATTACCACTTCGCATTGTTACTTATTATTAAAAATATAAATAATTACATTGACTATTTTGAACTACTTTATATGACTGAATATGGATTTTTTAAGTCAATTATTAATATCTAGTGGGCATGCTCAATATTTTTTTTTGAAAAATCATAGAATTGTAAATCAAATATAAAAAGTTTGGTTGTGATGTACGATCCTACAGTAATTAAGAATATGAATTTAATTATTTGATATGTTAACTAATTATACCATTAAATGTTATGTTTGAGAATATTTATCAATAGTGTACCTTTCGTGTGTATATTATAGGTAAATATTTGTGATGATTATGTATTAATACATTAATATGAGATGATGCAAGATAAGATTATATATCAAGATAGATTATTTAGTCATATATATATATATGACTTATAGAATAAGAATTTATTAGTGGGTGTTTTGAAAGTTATTGTCCAACTTATACTTTGGTTCTAAAAGTCATCTGTTTAGATATTACATAGTTACTTATTTTATATTCAAATATCCGCCATATATACATTCATTTTATGTTATAAATTATAATTGTTGTTGCTACACATATTATTATGAATATGTCACAATATGATTTCACAATACATTTATTTTGATGAAGGTATAAATAACATAATAACAAAATTAAATATTGTGGATTACCGAAGTTCGAATAACTTCCTACTTTATGAATAAAATATATTTTTCATAAAATATCATATAAGTATATCTTTTTGTTAGTTTATATTTATCAGTTTTTAATAAGTTAATAGTTTTTATCTTACAAGATCTAGTTATTAATTAGTTTTTCTGTTTTCAAATAACTTATTACTCCTTAGATGACTAGTTGTCAACAAAAGCAAAAATAGCAAAAGATTGTTTCATAAATTATAATTCGCACTATTCAATAAGGTATAAAACACGACCTAGACACCGACAAAGTTAAACACACAAATAACAGAAATATTAAAATATGTCACCAATTATTGGATCATAGAAAAAATTTAGTTAGAAAAATCTCATTTTGATATAAAAATTAATCTTAGGACATCCTTAGTAAAAAAAAAAGGCGCAACAAACAATTTGATGCATGAATTGGTTTAATCAGTAGTTAGAAACTGACCTACTTCTAAAAAAAATGTTTAAATCGTGTTTAAAGGTTCAAATTAATTTTGTCACGCAAATGACATTTTGATCGATTTCACTTTCATGTGTTGTTTAATATGCATGACGTGGAGTACTCGCTGAATATTTTTTTATAGTATGTAAAATCCATTCTGATTACGTCTTTAGAAAACAGTAGAAAATAAAGAAAGAAATAACCTAGCTCGTTAAGTCGGTCATATGTTATCCAAAGACTATGAATCCTACAAGGGTTAAGCCAAATATTTTACCAAAATACCATTTTCACGTTGAATATTTATTATACTGTAAAAATTTTTAGATATGAATTTAAGTCTCATATTAAATAAAAATTTAAATAATATATAAGGAAAATTATAAATTTACTATTTTAGAGTTTTAAATTAAATATAATATTAATTTCGTTCGAATCTCATTTTTATTTATCCAGTATGCAAAAGTTATATTTTAATTTGTAGAATTTGGAATAACAAAAATATTTGTATTCTTGATTGTTTAATTAAGGAAAGATATGTTTAGTATTTTCAAAAATACGAGAGTGTAGGAAGAATAAGCATAGAGGTGCAGCAAGAACTGGCCTTCGGTTAAAATCGCCTAGCCAAATAAAATGGGTTGCAACGTATAATATAAGGCAATTGCTTCCTGCACTCCAATTCCGTCATGCACTCCACCAGTCATATGTTCTTGTCAGAAATGGAAAAAGAAAAATTATTGCAACTACATTTTTCGGTAATGGTGATAGTGGCGAACATAGGTGGTGGAAGAGAAGGTTGTCTGGTAGTATTTTGAGATAAGTGAGTCTGTGTTTAAGTGTTTTAATGGCTACTGTAAGGATGTAGAGGGATTGCTGAAATAGATTCGAAGAGATTTCGTTATGAAAAATGGAATCCGTAGGAGGTTAGGGAGTGTGAAAAATGCTTACGAAAAAGTATTTCCGTAACGGGATGAAAGTGAGAAAGTGACTTACGGAGAAAGTTTTTCGTAAGAGAGGATTTCAATAATACAAAACCCTTTTAAGAAAAACGTTTTCCATAATACAAAACCCTCTTACAAAAAACGTTTTTCATAATACAAAAACCTCTTACCGAAAACATTTGTTATAATACAAAACTCTCTTACGGAAAACATTTTCCATAATACACAAATGTCTTACAGAAAATGTTTTCCATAATACAAAAACTTCTTATGAAAAACGTTTTCTATAATACAAAACCTTATTACAGAAAATATTTTTCTTAATACAAAAACCTCTTACGAAAAAATGTTTTTTATAAGAAATTTCACACCTCCACAATCCAATCTCTTTCGAAAAACGTTTTCCAGAATATCCTAACCTCTTTTGTTTTCATTAATAAGATTATAAATGTCCATTCACATATTCGGATAGGGTACAGAAAGTAAATATAGGGTGCAGGAAGCAATTGCCATAATCTAATAGAGAGGTGAATAAGCCAGCCCGTCTTGAACCTACATTTCTGTAATAGGCCCATAGGTATAAATGGGCCATTATTTTGAGAGCACGTTTTATATTGAAATTTATTTAAAAATAAAGATAAACACAAAGAGGATATTTTGAAAGGGTAGAAAGAATTACTTTTTATTAATTGCGAGAACAGTTCATGAATACAGCGCTGTATGTACAGATAAAAATATTTAGAACGTGTAATTGACATAGCGGAAAGAATGAGACCATTATCCATTAGATTTTTTAATTTATAATTATAATGCATGAGTAAGTTAATCTTATACATTTTTATTTTGATAATGTGCTGTTTTAAATTAGTAACCCTAATCTCAAAAGGAGAGAAAAGGATTGGAAAGAGAAAAAAAATGAGAAAAATACGATATAGAACACAAAGTAAGTACGTATTAGAATGAAATTAAAGAAATTAGAGTCAAACGATTGGATTGGAGTGGACCTTAACAGTGATGAAAGTCTTTTTCCTAATAATTTAAGAACTATTGAACCCATTTCGTTTTAACTTTGATAATTATTACTGGTAGAGAAATTATGTGACATGTGTACTTATGTGGAGAATACAAACCTAATTGCAGGAATCTTAACCTAATTATAGACAAAATTTGTGAGTGGAATCACATCACTGAGCTATTTATTGACCCATCAAACACTGGAATCTCTATAATTTCTGCTGACCTTGCTGTGAGGAGAGTTTTTCCATTCCAATACCCAATTGAATCAACTTCTTTTCTCCGCCCACAGTTTAGTATATCTCTATCATCTGTCAGTATATTAGCATGCATGGCGTTGAAAAATGCAATTCAACATTCATTATATTTCTCCAGAAGCTTTTTGATTTTTTTGTTCACATCTCACGCGAATAAATCAGCTAAATATACAAGCATACATTTTGTTATTATATTATTGAATTAATTAAATTTAATGTCTATAAAAAAGACATTAATATAAGTTAATAGTCATTGTTGAAATGATTAAGTGTGAGAAAGATTGCCGTTATCCACAGTAGACATGTCTTATTGATAAGCATCTGACAGATCATATTTAATCTATTTCAAACCATTGTCAATGCAGTCTGAGAAAAATAAAAATCAGTGCCTTCTATTTGGACTCTGACGTTAAAAAATGTCACAGTCTATTGCGTTTTTACAATACATTGATTTAAATATATTAAAAAGTTTAATCTATTTTAAAATATCAAAATAAGTGTATTGAGAAGATAAAACAGTGGAATAACACTAAATATTAAGTAGACAATCCAATAAAAAAAATTAAAATTGTAAAATTAAAATCTAACTTAAATATATTTTTTATCGATAAATGTAAAATATTAAAATAAATTTGAATAGTTAAATTATGATAAAAAGAGATCGTTATAAATAATTATAAAAATGTATGTTAAACATTTACCTCTATTAAAAATAATGTTAATTCACAGTATATAAATGCATATAAATTTTATTTTTATAAATTATTTTTATAAGATTAAGTTAGATTTAATTTTACTCTAAAACGGTATAAGGTGGACCTCTTAATGATCTATCAAATATTTAATACATTTACATGATTCAAGCTTGATATCACTAATTAAACTGAACCATTTTGTATTATTGATACGTAATAACATTAAAAACATTTTTTATTAACAAAACATGATATTAATCATATAATTAGTGGGTCAAAGATCAATATAACCTAATGCAACACAAAGCTGACCCACGATCTGTGATCTCCAAGCCCTTCTGTGGGTGTAGTGCATATTTTTGTGCTTAATAATTGGTCCTTAAGAGGTGCGTTTATGTAGTCTTCTCATCATCTCAATGAAACTCAGGATCAACAAAGAAACATTGACAAAAACTAGAGATAAGAGAAAAAAAATAACAGGGGACTCAAGCGAAGCGATGACAATAAGACATGGATCCACTTTAAGTGTTTACATATTCAAAACCTTTGAAGTTGGAAACAGTTTTTTCTTGGTCGGTCGAGAGAGAAAGCGAGGGTCACACTGCCACATACATAGGTGCGAGTCAAAGACTAGGCCATAAAAACCAATATCCTTTCCTTAATAATCTTAAACAGATGGACATGCATGTCTCTATTGTTGGACACGTTCTGAACCCTTTTGCTTAACGACAAATGCGACTTCGTATGCACACCTTTCTGTCTACAAAGTCAATCATTTTTCTGTGACGTATACGTGACGAACATGTTACATGCGTACTAGAAAACGAGGGTAAGGACTTTCACCAATACAATCAGTAACCCAAAGTTATGGACCTTCATAATTAACGAGTAAGACAAAGAAAGCTATCATCTAAGATAAACAAATTAGACGGCGACTTAGCAGCTTACCATGGCTATTTAATGCAAAACTATGCTTGAAAGGTAGTATGTGGTCGAAAGCTTGGAGTTGACCAAAAAATGTCCAACTTTCCTGCATAGGTAGTCATCAGAGACACCCAATATGATGTGATGAATAATATTAATAATAATGCATCTATACATACAGAATCCCATCAAATGATTCGTGGTTCTAGCACATCTAAATGATTGAGTGTTTCACATCAATTATTACCAAGTAGTTTAAATTTTTTCTACTTCTTCTAGACATAAATGAATAGCTTGTATTTATTTAATAAGTATATGCATGTACTGATTTCTGATTTTCGTAAAACCCTTGGTCTGATCATCTCTATTTCTCACTGTGACAAATGAAAGATAAATTTTACATATTACTTTTAGCTTTTGTGTTTTAAAGCAGCATTTTTATCACGGATTATTAGAGCATGTGGCAAAAACCATGTACAGCCAATTCCCAGTTATACAGAGACGTGTCAATGATGAAGAACAATTCCAAACACATAAGGACATGAAAAGTTGAGTATATATGACGAAGATAAAATGAGGAGTAGGACCATCTTCTTGTTTGCTTCTGAGTAGTTCTGTTTTATTTGCTTTGATGAAAAAAGGCACATGCAGTTCGTATATATGGATCGTACTTTCTACATAAATAGTTGTCGAATACTCGTAATTCAAAAATTTGGACTGCGCAAGAGAAGTCATTCACCTAACATCTGTACAACTCTCATTTGCTTCCGACAGCTCAATTCTGGATCAACAAACTTTAGTAAAACAACTTCCATGTCATACGAATGAAGATAGAGACTTCATTTTTTTCGGAGTTTTGTTTATGGTTATTTAAATTTAGTTGTTATTTCTCGGTCTTAATTTTTAGTTATTTACATCATGGCTTATAAACTGAAAGGAAGTTTCTGAGTTCTCAAATGTAAATATCAGTAAAAGCAAATATTTGCCTCTCTTCTTTCTGAAAACAAAAAACAAGTCATTTATGATATTGAATCCCATGCATCAAATAATTATAAGTTATCATAAATCAGTTGAAGCAAATATTATTAGTTCTAGTATAACAAAAGAACCTAATGTAACTTGCTTTAGCTTCTGCTTATAGTTTTATCTTCTCTTAAATTCTCCTTTCTTATCTGTTTAGCTGTTATGCTGCGTTGGGTGTTTTTGATTTATTTAATAATATTAATAATAATCACAGTTATTATTATTATTATTATTATTATTATTAATATTAAGTGTAAGACTAGTTTCTGAATAATATGAAAGGATTTGGGCAGATAATATCTTTCTCTATCAATTACGTACATTCCATGATCTTCCCGCCACCCTAATTCAGAATTAAGAGATAAAAAGGATACCCTAATTCAGAATTAAGAGATAAAAAGGATAAATATGTTATTTTCATAACTGAGACCAAAGATTATATCTATTTGAAATTTGAAATATTCGGTTTCAACTTTATATCTATTTTATATAATTTTTTAAAATTTATTAAACATTATATTGATTCCTTTTGCCATGGCAATCTGCAACAGCAGCGTACCTTTTCAACTCAATCATCACCACATTATTGCGCGCAACCCACTTCAGTTTACTAACGGCGTTCCCGGTTCAAACGAAATAACCGGTTCAGCGAAACTTGGACCACTCCCCTCCTTCATTATTGAACCCACGTGTCTCAAATGCTGACGCAATTAATAGTAGTCTACAAACCAATAATTATTAATGGTAACGCTCTCATAAAATAATAATACTAAAAAAGGACACAGCACAAGAGGCACGGCTTGTGATTTCAAACGAAAAAAGCAACATCGTGGGCCCCACACGTTGCGGTGTCACCGACGTCGCACGGACACGTGCCCCTTTGTCTTTATAAGTCAATGCTTCCTTAAGCTCCAATTACCCATAATCCCCATGCAAATCATACTTTACTTATCCATTACAGGTGTCCGGGACACGTGTCATTCGTACGTGTTCCGGCGTGCCGTCTCCGGTCACCTCGCCAGAATCTTGGACTCACTGTCGGGATATCTGAAACCTAATTTTCCTCAGTCTTTCCTTCCCAAAGATTTCCTCTCACTGCAATTCTTTTTCTTCTTTTTTTTTAATTTCTATTTTTGGGTATAAGTTCTAATTGGAGAAAGGCCCATCCAAATATCATAAACACTCAGCATACGATTGCAATGGATTTAAAGTTACTATATAAAATGTGATCGTGCTAATATTTAGTAGACAAGTAGTTGCTCTACCCAAAGAATATTGAATATTATGTTAAGCATGCAGCTGACAAAAGACATGTACACTATCAGTTTTGGCTTTTCTGGCTATTGTTTAGTATATGCTTGCTGAATTCTTGATCGCTTTCTATTTGGAGTGATATACTTGTTTTTAATTTAGCACTTTTTTCTTAAAGTAATACGTCTAATCTATAGAGGGAAAGCACACATGCATACCATAGCAATAATAGAAACTTCATATAATTTAAAAAGTAGATATGATATTGGTACTTGCGAATAAAGTCAATGCTAGCTCAATTAAGAAATTTAAACAATATAAAGATTAGGAAATGTTACAGACATCAACACAACGGATCCGTATCAAGGTACCCAGAAAAACAATTGGGGACATGTGATAAAATTAATCAACGTTTTGGTTAATTTAATTAATCGTTGATGATCTTTGTATTTCATCACATTACATGAACTCATTAACATCTAAAATATCTGGGATTTCAAATTTCAACATGCTGCTACTGTCATAGCTTTGATCTCTCTCGTCTTCTGTGTTGCTCCCGTTGATTATCGTGGAGTTTGAATTCAACGTTGTGGGGCTTGACGAAGGTGTGGATAGAACTGAAGCGAAGCTGAAGTTCTGATTGCTAGTATTGGAATGGAAAGTTGAAGGCTCGGACAATGGAGGATACATGAGATTTTTAGCATCAGAACTATAATAATTATAGCTTGATAACTGAGGGACATAGTCATCTGTTAAAGTGCTTAAAGCAATCCCATCTTTGTGCCAATCACTTATTATCTGATCATCATGAGAATGTTGTTGGTAAGTGAAGTCTGTGAAACTTGATGATGGATAAGGGTCCACATTATGGGGCTCAACCAACTGTGGCTGAGAGAGAGGCAGTGAAACACAAGGGGTGCTGAACACGGTGGTGCTGCATGCAGGCACCTCTTGAACTGGATCTTGAAATTGTACCAAGTGTGGAACATGATTCTGAAGTTGTGGATCGCAAAGCTGGTTGTGTTGACCCTTTGGAACACACACGTCAAGGTCTTTGTGTTGCTGTGAGGAGGAGAAGAGCGAAGAAGCCAACCTCAAAAGCTCGGGGTTCACCATAGACTGCTGCATGCCAAGGAGCATTTGTGATGAACCATAGAAAGATGCGTTTAGAATGGAAGAGATGTCCAATAGATCAAGTCGAGGACTGTGTGTGACAGGGTCAATTCCCATCCTCAGAAGCCTTTTTCTAATGTGTGTGTTCCAATAGTTCTTGATTTCGTTGTCTGTTCTTCCTGGTAAGCGAGAAGCAATCGCAGACCACCTACACAATCCAATAATATTAACATATGTTTAAGAAGAAACATTAAAAGCTCTTGTCAAATAATTTTGAGTAGAAGCTCTGAGAAGAAATAAGAACTCACTTGTTGCCAAGAATGCTATGCAGCTGAATTATTGTCTCTTCCTCTTCAAACGAAAACCGACCTCGCTTTATATCTGGTCGGAGATAGTTTGTCCAACGAAGACGGCAACTTTTTCCACATCTCTGCAACCCTATTCAATGAAACACCAAACTCATCAGTTGAAACTTGCAAATAAACAAAAAACCATTTATTTAAAATTTGTTTAATTTGGTGACATACCAGCATTCTTTGGGAGGGTCCTCCAATTCCCATATCCATGTTTCTGAATGTAATCAACGAGTTTCTGATCCTCCTCAGTTGTCCATGGTCCTTTCTTGAGGCCATTCTTTTCACAACAAGGTGCTCTCCCCATAAGTTGTGTGTTGATAAGCTAAATGTTAACCTTGTTGAGGCAGTTTTATAAGGTTGAAGGTGACGAGAGAGAGAGAGGAGAAAATATTTGAGACGTGAGAGAATAGGTAAAGAAAGAGAGGAAGAAAAAAATGGTGTTATGATAGTAGGGTCCGTAGTGGGACGTACTAGTAGTTTTGTGGTATAAATAGGAAGAAAGTGAAGATTAAGAAACAAGGGGAAGTCAAATTGATTCGGTGCCGTCCTCCTGTTATCCCTCTGGGCATTGGCTACGTGTCTCATCTAATCTATGAATTTTTTTCCCCATGAATAACCATGCACAACTTTTGTTAATGTTATTGTAGAAAAAACCCTTCCAATTTACATCACTGTGTTAATCTATTTTTACGTATGTTTGATGTTGAAATTTGAGTTTAATTACGTCAACTTCTAATAATACTTTAGCATTAAACTTGATTAGCATGAAATGATAGTAATTAGATTTTTGTGTTTGTGGATGTAAAAAATGAATTGAAAAAGTGATTAAGAATATGATGGAGTGAAGTGTGAAGGCATCATTTGCCGGGAGTGTGACCCTAAACTTTCTGGATTCATATTAGCTGTAATCAAAAGGAGATGCCACGTGCCCTTCTCTCTTTGTATTTGTATTATTACAGGGACTACACGGCGTTGGTTTTCTTCTTTTATGCATGCATACATATACCTTTTCTTTTCTTCCTTTTCCCTAAAGCAAGCCTTTTATGTTGAATGCTTAGCTTATCTGTAATACACATACATATACTACATGTTTCAGATTAATTGGTGTTCTATTCACCACTTTCATCTCTAGCTGCAAACCATGACCTGCATCAATGTTACTTTTATATGATTGGGTAAAGTACATATTTGGTCTTTGTGCTTGTTCTTCTTTGTTTTGAACTTCTTCTATGCATCAAAATTCATCTCATTTAAGCTTATTTTTTTATTATATAATGGGTCGGTTTATTTGTCTTTATTTTAGAAAAACGTTTTTTAATAAAATAACTTTATTTGACTTTTTGTGTTTATCTAATTTGTTTTATTTTAAAATGAATAATTTCTATTTTAAAAATCATTTATTTCAAAAACATTTATTTAATGTTTTAAAAAGATTGGTAAAATATTTTTCTGAATTAAAAGTTATTACAAATACGAGAAATACAATATTTTAAGTTTTAAAAAATTATGGCCTGCATATATCTCACTCACTATACCCTTCATCGTATCATGCCTTTGATAAACAGTTTACAAAAATGATTGAATTAATTAGAACAATTATTAGTTAAATAAATTAATAATTTTTAATGTAGTGTTATAGTTATAGTTCTTAAACAGCAGTATCTCAAAAACTTGTTAAAAATGTAAATAAGATAAAATAAAGTAGGCATGTATATTTATAGCATGAAAGTCGTTTGAGGAAGCAAGTACTGTCACTGTGAGCATCTTAAATGTGTGTACATAATAAATGCAAAGAAGATTGAGGATGGGCATTTAATATACACCGTGGCAATAATAGAGTTCGGTGTTTGCCTTAATTTAAAATACTACATACTCCTCACAAACATTTATTAGGCATGATATGGGATAAGATCTATTTTATTTTTAAATTATTCTGAAAAAGTAGTTTTTTTAATTATTTTATTACGTTTTTATTATATATATGTTACACCTCTTATCACCCACCCTTTACAATACGTCATCATTTGATACTGTTCCCTCTGAAAATCATATATGAAATTATTTTTCTGTGGTGATTAATACAAGAGATTTTCGTAAAATAAAATAATCTGAAAAACATTATTAATTTGCTTATTTTCTCCTGTGTTGTGAAAGTGAACTTTGAAAATTTTATTGACTTGTCCTTATGGTAGTGGCAGCGTTTCTAATTCAAACTACTAATTTCAATTGATTTCAGTTTCTGAGCTGCTGAAGCTATTCAAGTCACATGCAAAGGCTTACTTTTCATGAAAAGAGAAGCCATCTTTGACGGTAGATGCTGCATTTTTCATCCCAACAGGACTATAATTATTATAGCTGAATTAACGATTATGATTTAAAAATAAACTCAGTAAAAGCATAATTCTTCATTAATATATGCATCCCCCGTATCATATTATTGCATTTATTTTTGTAGTTTAAGAAGTGGGGAAGATGCCCTAGAAAAAGTTGAAGATCAGTGTTGAATATGTGTGTGGGACGTAAACCCATGATTGGATAAAGTTCAATATTTTTATTATTGGAGTGAATCTACACGACAAGAGACAACTAACATTCACGAACAAAGCGTTTAAGAGCTCCCTGTGTTGAAACATAAAGTAAAAAAGAAAATATCTCAACCTTTAAAAAAAAGTCATTAACAGATTTAGATTATGTAAAGGTAAAGAATTTTAATCAGCAAAGAATTATATTAAATAAAAACATTTAAAATGATTCAACCCTCTACGTGAAAATAACAAATACAAAAAGTAAGTATTAATAAACACACACAAAAAATGAATATTAATAAATAAATACAAAAAGTAAATACCAATAAACAAACACAAAGGGTAAATATTAATAAATAAACACAAAAAATAAATATTAATGCATGTTTATTTGAATGAGTTTGAGCCTCTCAAAAAGATTACTTAATTTCAATATTAAAAAAAAATAAAAAAGTGCAATTACTATAAATATACATACGCATGCATTTTGTAATTATATCCAATTTTTTTAAAGCAAATATTTTATCTCGATTCTTTTTATATACAAAACTTACATTTATCTTATTTCAAAGAAATAATAAAAAAATAACCATACAAGAGTGAGAATATCTCAAGGTAATATATGAAATATAATAAATACATGTCAGAAATTTGAAGCAATAAATGATTAAATATGAGGTTGATTTATAATTAAATATGTTAAACCTAATATATTCAAATAATATTTATCGCTTATAAATATAATTATATTAACTTAAGTATCAGATTACTTTTAATAAAGTTTCTTTCATACTCCAAAACCATTCACGATTCTTTAATCGAAAGCATCTTAGAAACAACATAAAACACTAAGGGAGGAATTATGAACTCTGTGTAATAAGATACTCTATTTGATAAACCTGTCTTATAAGTTTACTAATCAAATTACATAGAAATTGAGATTATCATAAAATGGGTTAAAACAAAACAATTTAGATAACGGGAGTTAGCAAAAGTTGTTTATCTAATGATTGAGGCAGGTGACGTAAGATTTGGTAAGAGTGTCACCAAAGACTTATGAGATCAAATATATATTCTCGCACAAAATTAAACTTTAGAGCAACGAAGCTATGCATCCCACTTTAAGGTTAAATTAATATATAAATAAATGTAAACGATATTTGTAAATGATTTTTGCATGATCAATTTAGACCTAACATTTACTTTTCAAAAAGTAATATTTCTACATTTCTATAAATTTATATAAATAATTGATATTATTATATTTTATTTATTTATTTTTATAATTATAGAATTTTATTTTTTTTAAGTATTATGTTATTTTTAAAAGTAAATGTCAAGTGGATGCTAAATATGAAAATATTATTTTCTTAAACTTTAACACTTAGTTTTAAATAAGAAGATAAGAATTAATCTTTGGACATCTGAAAAGAAAAAAAAAATACCCACTTAACAACTCATTGTAATAATATAATAATATACAGCATACTTTAATTAAAAATTAAAAAAATAATTAAAATATTAATATTTAAAATCATCGTATAAATGTTTTTTTATATTATAACTGTCAAAATATCACCATCTTAAAAAGAAAGAGTGAAGCGAAAAAGATGAAAGAAGACAAAGAAAGATGAATTGGTTTCGAAGAAACCAAAGAAAGAGAAGTTCCGAATTTCAAGTTTGAACCTATAGGAGAGTTCCATATTTGAAATATAATTATTTTTCCAAAACTTTTTTATAATAAATAAATAAGTAAAAAAAACGTTGGTAATAATAAAATTAAATAAGATAATATTATAATAATAACATTCTCTCATTATTTTATTTTATTTATGTTTAATCGAACAATTTTCATATGAAAAATCAGACATTGACATTACATATTCATACAACTTTTTGACAATATAATATGATATTATTTTATTTCAAAATTTTATCTATACTCATTATTATCATATAAATATAACATTCTATTATTGAAATAAGTTATTAAATGATTATTTTTTAGCAAGGTAGTTGTCAAAGGTATAATTTTTCTTTTTCCCTTTCTTTCCTTCGGTCTTAATGCTAGAAACCAAATTTGTACCGATAAAGTTTCAAACACAATAATTATCTAGATTTTAGGGTACTTGCCTTGAACTTAAAAAATTATATAATATTCTATAATTGTAATTTATTTTTTCATATTCTTACATGAAATAATCTTCTCATAGTCCAGGAGATTATCGAGCAATCACATAAATAATGAAGATTACTTTAATCAAATAATATTTTAACCATATTTTAAATATGAGCAGCATTTACTCTTTTCATCACATTCTCCTTTTTCACCTAATACACGTTAAATTTATATAAAATTGATGTTCGTACGTGTTTGCTGGAAAGAAAAAATTATGATGAACAAAATGGTTTCATATGGACATTGATACTTTTGTTTTTTAGTCATAGTTTTCAAGATTCATGAATGGAAAAAGATGGTAAGGTGTGAAATTACCATTGGTTACTAAGAATACATTGTCTTCAAATGGTCTCACCCAACTCTGCCTAATGCAAACAAGTTACAAAGTCAAACGTTAATTTAATCTTCCACTCAGATTTTCTCCCATGATTTCTTTCACTTTATGCTTTCTTTAGCATTTCTCCTATCGCGTAGCCACCATTTTTTTAAACCTAACTCTGCTCTTTTTCGCAACAGTTTATCCCTCCACAAAATGTTGAACTTTTCGCATCAAAATATTCTTAAATAATTTATAGTGTGGGAGCCGTTGCTAAATTATGTAAATATTTATTAATTCAAACCTAACTTATCTGCAATCTACAAAAGATTATGATACGTCGATCAAGTTTTCGTGCTTCATATTTTGGAGACGTTGTCTTGTCATGCAACGAAGTCATCACATAGTTTATTACGAGAATTGTCAAATGCATAAACAGTGTTCAATTTGTTTCTTTCCCCATTTGAGCCATGCATAGACACATATAGTTATTTAATTTGGAGCTTGCAATTAAGCATCCACAAGAAGGTGTCCACGTGTAGTGAAGAGGCATTCGTGTACACAAATTTGGTGACTGCTGTCTTAGAATTTGCTAATTATTTGTTATGAGCTGTTCAATAGCTTCAACAAACTTTGAAAATTATTTTTTGGTTTGAAGGCATTATTTCCAGATACGAGATCCGAAGCTTGCGCAAATAAAGAGCCAGCACTAATATTTTAAGGTAATCAATAGCATTTTTTAATGAGCATCGTACATGGTCTTGTGCAAGCTAGCTAAGAACTTTATTATGCAGTCTAAATAATTGATTAGGGTGAGATATGATTGGCAGAAGATGAGCAGTGTTGAGAAAATGGTACTATGCTAGATTGCTACTTCAATTTATAAATAACACCTGGCCTTTTATGGAGCTCGAGAACTTTCCTGCATGGATTAGGGTTTTTGATATATAAAAGCTTTGAATCCTACAAATTAATATAGTGAAATAGGTAGCAGCAGCAAATAGATGAAGACAAAATAATCACTGAATGCAGGCTCTTTTGGTAGGTATATATTCAGTGAAATCAGACCACAATTTTATTCAACGCCACGACTATAATTTTGATGGAAAATTGTACGTACCACAGTTTCCAACAGTTTCAAATGAGGTATATCCCTCAAAGAAACAGTGAAGGCTATAGAAGATAATAATTGATGGAATTAGAAGAACCCTTTTGCACCAATAGTGCTTTAATATCCATGGTTAGGTGCATATATAGCATTGCCATGCTTAGGTAAAGCACAATTCTGGTCAAATTTTGGGGATAAACCAGAAGAAATTATATAAAGGGTTTTAAAAGTATATCTGGTTTCACACAATTTAGTCAATATGAATACATGGAAACCCATACTGCTTTAATTCTCCAATAAAATGCAGAAAAGACTCATGTATGGATTAAAGCAAAATGTTTTTTTTTTTTTTTTCTATTAGTCAAAATCTCTAAATAGTCATATTTGTAATATTTCTGAAAGACTAATTAGAGAAGTACTATACCAGAGGAATAGTTGTTCCGACGTATAATAGATTTTTGTTTTGTCTTACGAATATATAATTAAAGGATCTAAATGAATTAATTGAATAATGTAAATGATTGTAAGTTTTTTTTGGTTCCCGAGTTCAGTTCTTTCCACTGAAAAAAAAGAAAAAAAACACAAGGCGTAAAACAATAGAAAATACTGGTGAATTTTTCAAGTTGCGATTATCATGTATCAGTCTGAAATTACATAAAAGATGAAATCATGTACATCATTAGCTAGCCGTTGACTCAAAAAAATACATAAATCAATAAATAAAGTTGCTAACTGATTCATTTTTAAGAGAGATCAAGGTAATTCATAATTTAATGGGATACTATCTCTATTTTTTTAAGTATACTAGAAAAAATTGTTTATTTTGTTTATTATTTAAAAATTTTAAACAGCATTGTTAACTAGTATTTTAATTTATTTTTCTCATTTTCAATTAATGTTTCAATAAATAACTATTTTATTGTAATTTCGAGGTATCGATAATTAACAAACTGACGTGAGTTGCAAACTTATTAAGAAACAAACTAGCGTCTTATATAATCTGATGAGTGAAACAGGTGATTAATTAACACACATACTCTTAGTCAAAGATAAGTTTGTTTTAGCGTATTATTTCTGGACCGCTTCAAATCAATTTTTATGTGATACATAATTTAATATTATTAATTATTTAATTTTAAATATAAAATTTAAAATTTTAAACACACTTAACAATTAATCGAGATTAAAATAAGTGATAATTTTTCCTCTCAATAAACTTTTGTCGTCCTACAAAACTTATTTACATCATTTAATCGATGTTTTAAAATTAGACCAGTCACTTAATTGATTAATGTATTATTGATATACAAGATTTGATAATTTAATTGTGATCATATACAAAAATATAATATTATACTTTTATAACACTAAAAAGTAAAAATAAAACACAATTTTATAAACTTTTAAAAACATACACAACTATATAGATCAAATATAATACATAGAAAAACAAACTTACATATAAAATTAAAAGAAAATGATAAATACTCTAGATTTTTTTATTTATTTTGAGTATATTTCATTGATATACAGCGACTCGGTTATGTTTGTTTTATCAATTTTCACTAGTTTTCTGATTTTGTTTTCTCAATTTTTCTCAAAGTTAACTTTGTGATTTATTTGGACGAGACATTAGACTTATTCAATGATTTTTTGGTCAGTTAAAAATCTCACTTCATTGTAATATAGTCAAAATAAAGTATCCTGTGTCAATGTAATTTTTATACATTAATCAATAAAAAATTACAAGGATGACGTTTGAAATAATTATTATAAAAATCAATAAATTTATCACATTTATGATAAATCAATGTAAAAAATTCTTACAACATCAATACATGTACTATTTTCATATAAATCAATTCACAAACAATTGGGATGAACAATTCCCCAAACATCAAACTGTTGCAGTCTGACAGATAATCTGCAAAACCTGGTTATGTATATGGCCGTTGGTAACGAGGATACCGTCGGAGGGATATATAATCCGCCGGCCATCACTATCCGCTGCCAGATCTATTTCACTGCCGTTCCAGTCTGTTACCTGATCAAATTGGATATTATCATCAAATGAAAAAAGAGAAAAGGTGGTGCATTAAAGGGTAAATTTATATAGCAAAAAGTATGGAAATCGTTTACAAGTGTCCGTGAATTATAAATCTGCTGAATAACTTTGAAGGCATTTCATAAATTCTAGACTGGACAACGTAACGAGACTAAAAATAAAAGGTTTCGGGATTCGACCGCTGTGCTCAATCACCAACCACACCACATTATCACTACAATACTTCTTTTAATAAGAAATCCGCAAAGCCATGTACATCAAATAGCAAATATTGATGCCATCTACCTGCCATAGGTTATACGGGACACAACAATCATCTAGAGTAGTAATAGTTCTTGGGGTAAATATTTGGAAGAAATCATTATGCATACCTTTAACTACATGTCTAAAAGGGAAAGAAATGGGTAAAAAAGATTTGGGGGTAAAGTAATAGTAGTGCGAGACTTTACTCTCGTTTAAGTGAGAGATATGAATTAGGGCCCAACAAATTTCTCTTACATGATAAGCCCAAGAAACATGTATTGACCTAAGTTTGGTATGCGGAGAAAGATCTAACTCTTACACGTTGAAATGTGTTCTCAAGGTTTTCCATCATAAATCCACCATTGCTCATCAAAAAAATAGCTTGATGAATTAAGATTTGGATAATTGTGTGAGTTGATGATATGATTTAAATATAACTAGAGATTAATAATTGATTGCTTGCAGGAGGGATAGGATTGTAAGTTCAATACACTGACTCTTCTTTATACGTATACTAGACTCGAAATTCTAATTCTAATTTAATAAAAAAACAAATAACAAAATACAAGAAGATGTCGAAATCAATCTTAATAGATCTTCTAAGATACTCTAACATACCTGAGATACGATGATGATATTATGACATGTTTTTCATATATTTTAACACACAAAAAATGATAGGAAAAAGAGATACCTTTCCCCCTGCTTCCTGAACGCATATAATGCCAGGAGCATGGTCCCAGGCCTACACAAGACCAAATAAAAATGTATCATTGAATAAATTATCCGATCAACTACAAACCTAAAAATTTATAGGATACCATTATAATGGGCTTCAGTTTAGCTCGAAGAATGAAAATAGATGCTCTTCCTGAGGCCACCATCAAATACTTGGATAAACTGCATTGATCCATAAGAAATCAAGGAATGGACAAATGAAAGCAATAAAGCTAAAAATATTGGCAATTATAACTCCATGAGATGACACTATCAACAAATTACAAGATAGTAATCACAGTTAAATGAATTAGTAATTACTAATTAAAGCAAAAACTTCTCTGTTTAGCCTTCGGATATAAGATATTAACAAAGACTTCCTTTGGAAAGCACACTGCAAAAATTTAACTTAAAAAACAAACCTCAGGAATTTAAGTAGTAAAAATAGAATAAGAAATAACACAAACTAATAATTGCTTTAGATTTTACCAGCTACTCCACACTTCACCACATACAACATCAATTGTTAAAGTTAGGATATGTAATCAAGTAAAAAAAAAATATAGATAATATTGCTGAGACCTTCCACAACATGCCCGCAAAAGAAGAATTTGGTTGCTGTCTAAGTTATCAGCATTGTTTGCTGCATTAAATAAAGGAGACAGTGGCAGTGCTTCCCATTTTTCACTATCTGAAATACAAAAGCGTGCTTTATGTATTACGTCAGACCCATCAACAAAACATCTGGTCCATACATCAGGTGATTTCAGTTGGCTATTCAAACTTTTCATCCATGTTCCACAGCCTTTATGGGCAATCATCACAGTTCCTGATCCATGAAGAGAATCCCACCCCTCCTCAATCTCTGCAGAGGATTTCCCAGATAAATCTTCCTTCCAGGTAGGACAGCCCATAACACCAATTACAATCTCTCCTTCAACCACCAGAGCCAAACCAACCTGTATTTTTTGGAAATCACTTAGATTAAGATAATATCAACCGGATAAACATGACACACTGCGAAGAAAATAGCACTCATAACAAAAATTCCTTATATTAAGATATACACATGCAGCTTATCTGTACCAGTTACTTGAGATCAATGTGCATCACAATTCAAGCACTATCACAAGATTAACTCTACAACAAAAGGCTATTCCAGATGGAAACCTTTAGGATATGTCTCTCTTATGCACTATTATTGAAAAGAAATGCAAACAGTATAACCTACATTATAACTTACCACGTAAAAGGCTTTGCCAGCCTTTAGAAAACCACGTGTGCCATCAATTGGGTCAAGCAGCTGTATTTATTCAATGAATTTACCATAAGTTATAATAAGAAAAATCAAACATGAGAAGTAAATATATAAATATCCAACATCAACCTCCAAATAGATAAGGTCCCAGTGACCAACACAAGTCAACTTGTAAAAGTATGTAGTTTTCATAAAACTGTAAAAATAGTTACCACCATTTTCTTATCTCCAGGAGCGCAATGTGAAATGTGTCATACAACAACATAAAAAATGAAGCCATGAATAAAAATTTTAGGAAGCTAACTGCATCACTTCACAGCATTTAATATAACTGCTTAGATATGCCCACCCAATATGTGGCCGGCTTTGGTCCAAATACAAAAGCATCCTTGCTTCCTCTATCAATTGCTTCTAGTACATCATCTTGTGTCAAAGGTTTACAGGTGGTGCTATCTGTAGCAGTTATTGCATCAAACACAGTACCTGCTAAGTTTCTTGATCGCAAGAAAGCAGAGTCCTCCTCAGCCACCAAAGGTATAGAAGGGAACAGCTTATTTAACTCTGTTTTGATAAACACATGATAAAACAAAAAATTTCAATACCATTAAAATAATAACTTCTGATAATTATATCAAGGCTACATGCTAATTATAATACTACACTAATTACATTAATACAAGAAAACTATGTTGCAGCAAACTAGTGTTTACAATTACAATTTTGATGGATCATACGTTGTGTTTTTAGTGGTATTCCAAACTGAAAAAAATCACACATTGCCCATATTCAACTTGTTTCAAGAGTGTTTATCTAACACTTGTTACTAAAGCTTGCAAAGGGGCTAGCACTCTTTGCCACGCAGATCTACCTATTCCCGATCCACTCTTTGCGCATGCAATACTGGGCCTTGCCAGCATCAGGAAAAAATTTAGTTCGTGTACTCAGCTCTTTTATACTACATCACACTGGCCAGAAATTATGAGTATCAATCAGATTTCATTGGCATTTTGCAGGTTTCACTGAGCTGAGTCCTTTAGAAAAAATGTTCATCATATTGTGTTGTAATGTCCCTAGATAAAAGAGCAATTTACGTAGAACAGTAATTGGCCATGTTAATTAAAACTTGTTACTCTTACACCACATTGGTTTCATTCATACAGCATCACAATTCAGAAATATGTCAAGCTACTTTTTATACTTGACACAAAGTTAATACCCAAACTTATGAGAGCCTGAACTCCAAAATCTGCAATAGTCACGGGAGTCTGGTCATTTTTCTCAATAACCTTCCCATCAGTTGAGAACAAAGATGATTGCACCTGCAGATGGAGGACAACCAACATAAATCACATAACATTCTTCAATGCTCTAAAAAAAAACAGTAATTTTGATCTCTCATCTCGAAGGACGTCATATCAGTCCCTATACTAAAGGAAATTAAAGAGAGTACTTTAAAATATATATTGATAATCAAATTAATCCAAATTTCAAAACAATGCATGACTAAAATAAAACATTAAAACTTATTTTTGGGAAATAAATGATAGTACAAAGTTAAGTTCATGGACTTACTTGATATCTTAAGCCTTATTTAACATTTTCTTAGTTTCAGGGACCAATGTGACTGCCTACTGATGTTTTAATACTTAAAAAAAGAACAATGCACATAAGTCTATTTGTGACAGAACCGGTTCTCATGATTCAGCAAGTACACACAAAAAAAAGTCACAGAAGATTACATGGCGAGTGAAATTGCAGGCCTTCTGGACTACGTCCACAGCAGCTTCAAGCTCTTTGTAGTACTTAGTGTTTTGGTGCGGAAGAGGAAGGGTTGCCCTAATGGATTGCAAAAATCGGGGTGAGGCAAATGGAGGAGGATTTGGGAGGAAATGAAAGTGTTTCGTTTTGAGAATAACGGAAGAGACCTTACGTTGAGGCGGAATGCGGCAGAGCGACGACGGCGAGTGGCGGCACCGTCAAAAAGTGGGACGGCGTTGACTTGTGAACGTAGGATATTCACCGCCATCGATTCTCGCCGTTGAGGAGAGACTGGTGCTAAACAGTGGATAAGGGATTAGTGGGTGATGAAAATGAAAATAAATTACCTCTTTTTATGAAAGTATTAGATATTGTTATTTTAGTCTTTAAAAATAATAAATTAAAAACTTTAGAAGTATAATTTTTTATTTATTTTATTTCAAAATTTAAAAAGTCAAAAAACGTAAATAAAATTATTTTTCTCATTTTAAAAATCTAAAATATAATAAATAATTAGATTAATAGTTAAAATAATTGTAAAAATATTTCTTTTTAAATTACTTATTTTTAAAACTATCATTACAGTGTTTTATATTTTAAGAAATAAATGATAATTTGTCTTTTTTAAAGAGATTAATACTGTAATATGCATAAATCGTCACGTAAACTTTGATGCCTAACAAATTAAAATTATTTTTAATATAATATAAAGAGTAATATATTTATGATTTTCATTTTGAATAAATAATAAATGTAACAACAATTTGATATTATAAAACTTTTAGTAAATATCCCATCATTTCAGCTACCTGTGGGCACCAGTGAGAAATAACTTTAATGGTATTGCATGAGATAAATTTATTAAATTTACGATAATATAAAAATTTATTTTTTAATTTGTCAGCAATCAAAGTTTTCATTGACAGTAAAGTATTGATTTCTTTTAAAAAAAGTTTTTATTATATTTATTGTATATTTAATTTAATTTAACAATACTTAATATAAATTTGATATATAATATCGGCAGGTTAGCTTAATCATGTCTTATCTTATAGTTTAGATATTTATGGGATTAAGTTCGGGTTTGAATAAAAAAACTTATCAAAATAGTTATCTCAGTCCATTTGACAAAAACCATGAACTCTTATTATAATTGTATCCTCTCGCCTTTAATAAAACTATCATTATTGCTATAATATACACTTAATTTCAATCATTCATGCAAACGTGTGTGAGATCTAATATTAATGCATTAGTTGATATTATTTTATATTATTGATATAAACAAATAAATAAAAATTATTTTCTTGCTCACATAATACCAATCATTGTATTTACAAATACAATATATAATTAAAGCACATAATATTGTTAATTATAGTAAATAAAATACTATGTAGCATTCATTGACTGCAAAGAAAAATATCCTTAATGTAATAAAATTATCGTATTATTATTATTATTATGATTTGGCAAAAAATAATATCATTATCCGAATCGACGTGGTGACTAATTAGATAAAAACAGTGACAAGGTGGAGGATGCGATAAGCACGGTGAGAAGTGCAGCAGGAAGCGATTAATTAGAGTTAGAACCAAAAGCAAAAACTAACTTCGTTTTGACCGTTTCACTCATCGATCTGATAAAACTAACAACTTTCAGTTACGGAGGATAATTTCCAAATTCCTACGTGGCCTTTCCAATTCCATGTGCCCCGCACGTGTCCTCCGCCCACGGACTTATATCTGCCCACAGTTCCTCTTTCTACCCACAAAAACCACAGCCGGTTGTTTCGACCTTCTCCTCCGGTTGCCCCATGTTTTTTTAGTCCCATATTTTATAAATATCCCCTGAACATGGGCATTCTCTGAGAAATCATAAAATTTTCAAAAGCCATTTTGTTGTCTTAAGCAGTTTTATTTGTATATAAGTAAAGTTTGTGGGATGAGCTTGAGGTACATGAGCAGGGTGATATACCAGAGTGGGATGAGGGTGTTTCAGGGGATGAAAGAGCAAGGCTCAAAGTGTGACTCAACCATAAAATCTCTGAGGGATTCAAAGAAGGCTTGCTTCTTCTCAACTTCATCACCTCCCTTCAAAACTCCCAACAATGACAAGCTTAAACAGGCTGAAGAGTCTCTCAGGACTGTCATGTACTTGAGCTGCTGGGGTCCCAATTGATCTAAACTTCATGCTTCACTCTTAGATCATGTAAGAGACACCCATGCATGCTTGTTACAACCTTCTTCAATCTAAAATTCATTATTTATACCTACCTATATGTATGTATAAATGTTACACATAATGATCAGTATATTACTGAAGTTGTCTATATATATAAATTAGTCTGAGCGCTTCTACCTAAACGTTTTTTTGTCAATTTTTGTAACATGATTCCGTTTATTTTCTTTCTCAATTTTTTGAATCTGCAAATCCTAATCATTTTACAGAAATTGAGAAAACCGACTTTTTATGCAAAAGCGATGAAAACACAATTTTAATTTTTCTCTTACAGAAGACACAAAATGATAGGCCCGGCAATTCAGATGTTTAGGGCTTCATATAGTTAATTACAAAATTTAGATGATAACGGTAGTTTTTGTTCAAAACAGAAAAGATATTGAGAATTGAATAGTTCGGAAAGTTAGTGAACGAGATATTATTTATATTATTTGATGAAATTAACTAATCAAATAATTTATTCATGTATAAAATAATTTATATATATATATATATATATATATATATATATATATATATATATATATATATATATTACTAGATATCTCGAATGACATTTTTCATGATGTAACTTGTGCCTGTGTTTTTGTTATGATTAATACGGAAGTTGATAATAAATTCATCTTTGGAAGAGGAAATAAATTTTTACAAGAAATTCTTTATCCTCCTATCTCTTATTTTAGGATTAATTAACGATTAAGTATAAGACACCTTTTCTGATAATAAAATATTATATTCAAATTATAATAATAAATATAAATAAATTTTTAAAATAAAATAATAGTATAAATAATTATATAACATAAATAGATATCAACCTATCATACCTCTTTTTAATCATCCCAGTCCAACATTCCTAGATCTGATCTTGATTGGTTTAAGTTTAAGGTTCATGGGTTACAAAATTGAAAACTTGATGCTTGACTTCATAAGATAAATTATTATTTTTAATGTGGTTTTTTTCATTGGAGGATGCATTATTTGCTTGTTTGTTGCATTATTAAATTTTTAGATTTATTTGAATATATAAATTTGTCGCAATTAGAAAAAAAATTCCAAATCTTTTAACAAGGTTTTGAAATTTAGAACAGTCATCCTGAGCCATACTAACTTAACTTTTACTGGACTGACTTCATTTTAATTTTATTAGAAACTATTGCAAAAAAAATGGTTGTTTTAGGGTTCATACACTACAAGTCATATATAAGATCAGATGATAAATTTTCTTACAAACATTTTAAGAGATTTTTTTAAAAATTATAAAATAACATATACTTAATTTTGAAACTAAAAACAAAAAAATCTATATAAGATCTTTTTTATAAATTAATTTTCATTTATAAAAAATTTACTTTTTTAGGAGTATGTAGACATGTTGATGCTGAATATTTTGAATTACTGTTTAATCATATTTAGTAGATAAAAATTCTAAATATTTGATTTTATCTGAGATCGAAAAATTTTCGGATTAACATAACCATATCACATTACAGGAGAGCATTGGAGAAACCAAATAAATTGCTATTAATTTTAAGGTGATAATACGCATTTTTTTTCTTAATTACAAATTGCCAAATCTAACTACTTTTATCTGTGGTTTTCAACCCTCAAAAGCTGAAAGTCAATTAAAAGGACAAAAAAGAAAAAATGATTTCTCACGTAACTACCACCGCCATTCCTCAACTTTATATATATATATATATATACACACACACACACAAATTCGTTGAGATATTATAAAGATGGTTGAATTTAAAAAAAAAAATAAGAAAATGTATAAATCTTACTTGAAAACATATTCTGGAATATGTCTACAGTTACAAATGAAAAAAAAATAATTATACAAATAAATTTTATAATAAATAATTTGTATAATAATATGAAAGGGAAAAAAGAAAAAAATATACAATAACTAATATACAGAAAAAAAGATAAAAATATATTATATAAATAGCGCAGCTTGTTACACTACTGATGTATATGCGAATTATAGATTTTATGGAATTAGAACGGTGACCTACCAAATATTATGGATGTAGAACGAATATTTGTGAGTGAATTAAATTGGAGTTATAATGGACAGTCAGGAAAATTAGATCACATTAAATATAGGGTGTTGAAAGTAGAAGGTATATAAAAAGATAAAACAAATTCAAATAAGTGATGATGGAATAAAATTGATTTTTATTTTTATTTTAAAATCGAGCCATTTTGTTTGATTTGTGGTTTGAATTTTCAAAACAGATCACAATCAAATTGAAGTGTAATATAACTTTTTGATACATTTTATTATTTTTATTAATATATTATTATTATTATTATTATTATTATTATTAACTTTAATTTACTTTTTAATTCAATATTTTTGTAGAATTGTTTTGTCCGTTTAATATATTTTATTTGTGAGTTTCTTAATTTCTCTTTATTATGGATCTTCTCAACCTCTTTATTACAAAAAATAATCTAAATTTTCTAGGAAACTACATATACATTCAGATAAAAATACATATGTAAAATTTCATCATTTATGAATATCTACGAATTTAAATTCGTTTATAAAATCAACATTATATATGAATTTTTAAATATAGATTTTCATACTTTTTTTTACCTACTATTGCAATATATATATATATATATATATATATATATATATATATATATATATATATATATATTTAAAGTTAATTTTAAATTTTTGTTTCGTAATTATAAATTAAACAATAAAAGAATATATGATTTTAACTTTTAATGATATTAAATATTTAATTTTATGATTTTATTAATTTGTTAACGAATATATTTACCAGACTTTGAGTAACATGTTTTTTTACTGTTGTATTTTTTAATTTAAAAAATATTTTTTTAATAAAATAAAACATAAAATTTAAAATTAAACTCACAAAAACTTATTCAAATTAAATCACACATTTTGATTTGGTTTGATTAAGATTTTTTTTTTCAAACCAAAACAACAACCCCAAATAAAGTATAAGTAACTATGGTAGGAAGAAACTTCATCTCTAATTTATCTCCCTTTTTTTTTCTTTTGTAACTATAGGTACTAAACTAACGAAATTTTCTTTAAGAAATTATATTATATTTAACATAAAAGAAAATATTATTATTTGGATGTTACTATGTGTTTTAGTAAAGAATGGAACATAATAAATATACTATTATCAGAAATAGAAAACGTATTCTATTATGCATGAATAAATTAAAGATTCTTTTATAAAATAATTTAAATTAAAAATTACATATTAAATTAAAAAAATGAAAAATTCTTGATGTAGCATTTGCAATAATCGGTTTATTTGAACTTTGATAATAGTTGAAATCGAATGAAGAATGACAAAATTTTCTCAATATTATAAATAGATTTGTAAACATTTTATTCTTTATTTATTTTAAAACATCTTTTTTCCAATGTTTTAGACTAGTTATCTATTTTTTTTTCATGATCATATCATATATTGTAAAAGGTGTCAGATAGTAGATTAAATTTATTCGATCATAATTGTAATTTGTGTAAGTTTTTCGTTACTTTACTATTGTGTTTTTTTTTTTTCTCTCTCTCTTTCTTTAACATGTATGAGTTTTGTAGACCACATGTTTGTTGATGAATAGAAAATTTCTATTAGGTTAAACTAGTTGCAATGCAATCGATTTGTAGGTTTTGGTTCTGGAGGCTCTTGGGAGGATTTTTGAGTGGTGCAGGACGATTTTTGCGAAGAACAGTTATATTAAAAGGTTATAACTATAAATCATTGTCAATTTCATGTTGATATGATTTTTTAAAATGAAAATAAATTCTGACGTGAATAAATAACATAATTATGTGCAATGATTTTTAATAACTTATGATAAAAGGGATGATGGTATTATAATACGTATGTGATTTACATTTCAGATTTATTCTATTCAACTTTTATAATTGATTAGCAGAGTAAATGAGTTGTGGGTCAAAATAATAATTCTAAACAAATATATAAATTTTTTGTTTTGTTAACTTTATTTTTTAAAAATAACTCTATAAACGAGTTCATAGGAGAATGATATATACATATTATATACGTAATAATATTGATTTTTCAATTTAAAAACAATAAAAAAAGTGATAAATATGAAACATTTGGCCCAAGAACGTCACAAAATTTAATAAAAGGGAAAATAAACTAAACAAGAAAAGATGCTCTGAAAGACATTAATAGTATTAATTTTTTTGAAGTAGCAAAATTTATGTATAAAAAAAAATCACGAAAAAGACAGTCACTCTTATAAAAGTGAAATGTTGTAACGAAGAAAAGAAGAAAATAAATAAATGGCGATTCGAAAGGAGGAAGTGGGTAGCATGGATTAAGAATAGTGTTGTGTCGTTAGAATTAGTTCACTTTTCCCACTATGAACACAATTGTGGGACCCTCCACCCTGGAGCCTAAACTCTATCTATAACCAAAACCTTTTTCTTTTCTTTTATGCGAACAAACAAACCCTACATGCAACACGTATACACTGTAAACAAACGATACTATAGAAGTAATTTTCAAAAAACTTAAATTTTACTCGTGTTTTGATTTTTCTTGTTTATGTTCGCCACAATCTCATATTATAAGTTCTTCTAGATAAATTCTAATACATTTTTCAAACCAACTTAAAAAAATTCTCCGTTTACATAATCCCCTCGCACTTAGGATGACCAGTCTTACTTATTTTACGGATTTTGTATTCAATATTAAAAGGGAAACGGATATTTAAATGATAAAGTAAAATGTTTGTGCTTTGGTCTATGGATTTAGGGAGACGGTCAACGACGACGTTTACTATATATTGTTGCAGAGGAAGGTGGTAATTATGTTGTGAATGCTTTTGGGAAGGCATGGCAATAGGTGAAGAAAGGCCAGAATCAGAATCACAATCAGAAGGAAAAGTGTGGAATTTGTTGAAGCTTCCCTTTCGCCATTCAACTGCTTCAACCTCCAATTCCGTTTCTTCACTTGCCAGATCGCTCCTCCCCACACGACGTCGTCTCAAGCTCGATCCTTCCAACAAGCTCTACTTCCCTTGTATGCATCTTTTTCCACTGTCCTATAATTTTCTGTCTTTGTTTTCATGTGCTGGAACCAATAATTGCTTTGGTTCTCATCAATTTTTTGTATCCTGTTTTAAATTGCTATTCTAGGTGGGATTAAATTCATTGTTCCAAAATTTGAATTTTGTTTTTGGATAATGATAATCACTTGTTTCTAGTAGCCTTTTATCTTCCTATTGTATCCTTCCCTTAATTACTAATAATACTTAAATGAAAAAAATGTAGATCCAGTATTTTAGATATTTTTTAATATCAACAATCAGCGTAATCATTTAAAACAAGTCTTATTCTATTGTTTACATTGAAAATCATAAAAAAATAGCATCTAAAAAATAGTCTGAAGTTTTGTCCTTGTATAAATCTATATGATTGCTTGACAGAGTCATTCTGTGTTATTCCGTTTGTTCCTTCAATTGTTTGTGGTGATGTGTAGATGAACCGGGCAAGCAGGCTAAGAGTGCCATCAGGATTAAAAACACCAGCAAATCCAATGTAGCTTTCAAGGTAATGTATACTCAAATAAAACATATGTACCTTTTTTGCTATGCCTTTGTTTTGCATATTGATGTCACTGAGGCAATTTCACCGAGTCTTCCAATCAACTGTGAACTATCTATTGTGTTCATCTGTAATTCTGAATGAATAAATTTTCAATTTTTTTATCTCTGATTTTGAATCAGATATCAATTTAACCTCCTATTCTAACAATCCTTTTTTGTTCTTCTTCAACTTATTGGGTATACGTAGTTTCAAACAAATGCACCCAAGAGCTGTTTCATGCGCCCTCCAGGGGGCGTGCTTACACCTGGCGAGAGTATAATTGCGATTGGTAATACTTAATGTTTCATTTCTTCACGTTCCTTCCTTTGTGTGTAGCATAAGATGGTCTATAATGCCGAGTTATCTCACTAATCTGTATTTTTTTTCCTAAACTAATTTGTGTTTGATTTGCTAGTGTTCAAGTTTGTAGAGCATCCACTCAATAATGAAAAGCCAGAAAAAACTGGACTCAAATTTAAAATCATGAGCATGAAGGTCAAAGGATCAATTGAATATGTCCCTGAAATGGTTAGTTTTTTTACAAACATTATGGAATCTGGACACAATGAAAATAAGTTCTGTTCTGTTGTATATGCTTGGTTTCACGTGCTAATCTTATTCACCATTGTTTGAATCATGGGTTTTTGTTCATCCTCTAAACAGTTTGGTGAGCTGAAGGATCAAGTGACAGTGGAGCAGATTTTGCAGGTTGTTTTTCTGGACCCAGAGCGTAGTAGTCCTGTAAGTGCTGAAATTTAAGTTTTTCATCTGTACTCTCTGGCAATATTCTCTTACTACATTGGCGCTTAAAATTAAATGTTAATAAACTATTCCAAACGCACTATTTTTGAGACACGAAGTAATTTTCTTTAGTAAAATGTATTTTCTTATTTTGATGTAATGTTTATAAGCTTGCTATGTATAACACATATATTAACTAATTTGCCTGCGTGTTGTTGTTTGTTAAGGCTTTGGAAAAACTGAAGCTTCAGCTAGCTGAGGCTAATGCTGCAGCTGAGGCACGTAAGAGAGCCCCAGAAGATGCAGGTCCTAAGATTCTCGGAGAAGGGCTTGTGATAGATGAATGGGTGAGTATGTTTACTTAATCAGTTTATTGGAAAAGTTATCTTGCAATATGTCACTTTTTGACAAATGCTTCATATATCTATATCTCTGATTTTGTTTCCAGAAAGAGAGGAGGGAAAGATATCTGGCAAAGCAGCAGGGTGAAATGGTAATGGATTCTATATAGATAAGTTTGAGTAGGTTTTTGCCTTACTGTGAGGAAGATGACATGACTTTAGGGAAACAACTATATGTAATCACAAACGTTTGGCTTAGAGAAGATTCATGTGGTGAATGGCTAGTGTGAAGTGTTGTTTTGAGAAACCTATAATTGGATGAGACCATCCTCCGAATGTATGTGCACAACACAAGGGTCAGTGTCATTTCATTTGCTTTTCCAGAACAATATTTTGACAGATTAATTAAAATGGCAGTTTCTGTAAGATGGATATTTTGCTATCATGACAACAAGGGTTGATGTTATACAAGACAAAAAAAAACTTTAAAAGTATGGTGTGAAGCAGAAATGTGAATGTAAGTATAAAAATGATAATGTGAATGTACAGGTCCTTAACAATAAAAAAGTTAAAATCGAAATTACATTAGACTTTAGTACAGTATATTGATAATACCTTTCTAAATATTGTTAATGCTTCTAATAGATAACACTTAATATCATGGAAGAAGATAATTAAAATGTTATTTATAATTTTTCGTTTTAATATTAAAAATACAAGTTACTTCTTTTTAGTTGTAACATATTAATCACGATTCAGATTATATTGTTTAATAAAAAATGAGTTTATTATAATACAGACTGCCTTTTTAATAGAAATTGAATTAGTTGAGATATAAATTACGTTTTATAGTAATCGAACAACAGTAGTAGTTATCATATTTCCATAGTAACTCTATTCATTAATTATAAAATATTTTTAGCCGTACTTGAATTAATTATGATAAAATTATCCCTTTTAATAGTAATTGATTTTTTATTCATAATAGTAACTGAACTAATTATGATATAAATACTCTTTTTGAATTAATTACACAACAAAAACTTGGAAGAATACAATGAAGACATTCTTAGATTACACGACTTCAAAGTTTTTTTAATGAAAAAAGTACTTTTAGATTATGTAATCTAATTTTTTTTTTTTTCTGAAAATTTGACTTTCAAATGGTGTAATCTGAAAAGTTTTTTTTTTAAATATTTCTGAATTATACAATTTGATAAATTTGACTTATAAATTTCATAATCTAAAAGTTTTTAAGATTTTAAAACCTAGAAAAAGCTTTAAACTAGAAAACTAGAATGAGAATTTTCATATTTATAAAAGTGCAAAAAGAAAAGTATGCGAGTGCAGAAAAAAAAAATTCCGTGAAAATGAAACAGGAGAAGATATCATGAGCCGAATGTAAAGTGAAACAGAAAAGGACAAGCCTAACTAAACAACTTTTAAGGCCATTAAGCCCACACAATAATATATTGGCTTTCAGCACCTCATACCAGATCGTTTTACACCCATATAACTTCGAAGCCCATCGACTAAAAAAATGTTTTCTTTCTTTATTATGTGACTGTTCTTTGTTATTTTTGGTGTTTGTGGTTATGGAGCAAATTTTCAGTATCCATATCCATTCTTTTAATCACATGACTTTTAATTTATTATGTTTGTTTGTTGAAACATTTCTGCAATCCAAAACAACCAGATAGGAGTCTCATTTATTTTTTTATAATAAATAAATAACAATAATAATGAATGAATAAAATAATAAAATAGTAAAATATATATTTTTTCAATTAAACATCTTTTTTAGTCTTTTTTCTATTTGTTTTCCTTTCTACCAGGAAAGTAAGTTTAGAGTAAAAAAAGAAATAAGAAGATGATGGACGACTTTGACTAGTGGAAGGTATGAACAAATTCAACAGAGCCCCAAAGTGGACGCAAGAAAAACGTTTGCAATCATAATGGAACTGTTTTATTGAAAATGGCTGTTCCCGTTAATTGTTCTTATTTTCGCAGTAGCGTTTGGAACAAGCCAAGGCTATAACTTAAAACCGGGCACCGAACTTAGGCCATTTTTTTATGTTATTAAGTGGGTCACACCTCCCACAATGCACACTTCTTCAACCGTCAGTTCCAGTGTTTACCATCAATTCTTTTAGATATATTACAACACAGCTATTTGTTCAAAAAGAAAGTTTCAGACATTCAACAAACACAATCAATGAAACCATTCATTTGAGATGAAATCTTGGAAATTGGAAGAAACATGGTGTTCCATCAAAAAGAATGTACCTAGTAGTGAACAAATGTAGAAAAAAAGACCCAAATGAACCTTTCTTTGTTTCTTAAATACTACGAGTCTGGTACTTTATAAAGCAGGATTATAGTTATCTTTTAACAATTCAGTAATTCACTTGAGTTATTTAGTTGCTTAAACTCTTCTTATATTTGCGATGATTTTCTTGGACATATATGCTCATACTTAGTATCTTTGTGTTTTCAACCACGTCGGTTCTAATAGGAGTGAAAAACTGAGTCTATTAGGTACAGTCCACATGGATTTTCTGTGCCTTCCTCGACCCAATACTACCTTTCTTGATCCACATTTTCACATGTTCCCCATTAATTAGTCCTCTTGCATCGGTTGCATATACATGGTATAATAAATGCCACCCAACACCCTTTTCATCAATCACCACACAGGCAAGAAGCTTGCTGTTTCCTCAAAAGAATTCAAGAGCCTCAATCTTCACCCACATTTAGAAACTTGCACTTTCACAATGTTACTATTTTCTATAACTCTAGAAGCTAATAGGGGTTAATTAAAAAAAGCATAAACATTAAAGAGAAGGACGTAGGTTCATTTTGTTGTCTTATCTGAAAGATCCCAGGCAACAAGCATGCAAAGAATTGGCGTGTTGTGCTTTCTCAATTACAAAAAAAACTAGCTAAGAGACAAAACAATACACATTGGAAAAACTTCATCCATCACTATCTCTTTGCACATACTGCTAGATAGAGAAAACCAAGATAGACACTATTCACATGCTCCTGAATGATTAAAGTCTATCCCATCTGATCCAACACGGTTCACTTATTTGGTATAATATTTTTAGAACACCAACTATTAAAGTAACTATCACCAGTGGTAGTTAATTACATCTTTTGTTCTTAACTTCTCAACTGTCAAAGCTAAAAATCTAAAAACAACGGCATAGTATCCCCCAAGAAAATCTACAACAAATATCTCATGTTATCACTATTTTTTGTTACAATCTTAGTAACAATGATGAGTTACTCTTGTCAAGAGCAAGGAAAATTAAATGAACCAGAAAAATTGAGATGAGGAAACCAAATTAGCAGCACTTGGAAAACAATTATGGTGAAAATTTACAGTTGAAAAAGTGAAAAAAAAAATAAAAAAAATTACATTCATCAAGAGTGCCAGATTCCACTCAACATACTGCGGAACCGGTTTGTGGATAGCTTCCTGACGAGCCTCTTGGCATCAGAAGAAACCTCAGCTTCTGCAAGCCTCTCTATGTTCTTGGCATACCCGGAACTCACAATTTTCTTCCTGCCACTGTTGCAGCATGTTAGTGACATCAAAATAGAGATCAACAACTTCTTATTACCAGAATTTCCCTCCCCTGGATCCAGCAATTGCAGAAGAAGGGCAATGCTTTGGTCATCCTGCACAAACCTCTTCCTATTTTTAGCCACCATAACCATGCCAGAGAGTGCCTCTGCTGCCATTTCACGAACTTCAAAAGATTTCGCATTTAGAAACTTCACAAGCTCGGCCATGAACCCGGCATCACCTAATACCTTCTTGGCCTCTTCGGATGCTTCACACAATCTAAACGCCACCTTCAGCCCCAACTCCTGAATCGATACCTCCCCATTTCGAACATAATACATCAACTGATCGACAAAGCCACAACTCAGCAAAAGACTAACACAACTAGATGAAGAAAAACACAAATTCTCAATAGCCCTCATCACAACCCCTCTTGTTTTAGACGAGCACGTCCACTTTGGATCCAAAACACGCAAAAGAACACGAACCCCTCCTTCTCTAACCACCATCTGCCTAACTAAATCATCACCAGAGGCAATGTTTTGAATCAACTCAATACAACTAACTTGAACTGCTTCATCCTTAGACCTTACAAGCTTCACAAATGTGGAAACCACGCCCTCCTCAACCATAAACCTCTTGATTTCCTCAACCCCACAAAGATTCTTCAACACCCCACAAGCAGCACCAACCAATTCTCCTTTACACTCTCCACTCTCACAAATCCTGAACAAGACAGTCACACCTCCATGGCCTGAAACACACCAAGCATTGTCCGAATTCTCTGTCAGTTTACACAAACACCTTGCAACAGCAATCTTTCCCACTTCACTCCCACATTCCAGAATCCGAATTAAGGGCCCAATAACTCCAGCACCAACCAAAACCCCTTTATAGTAATCAAAACCCGCAACGACAGAAACAACCTTCGCAGCCTCCTCCACAATCTCAACCTCATTACAACCCAGAAAATCCACCAACAAGTGAACAAACTCAGAAACCTCAACAACCAACTTCACATACTTATCATCCTCCACAACAACCTCATGCAGGTTCACCAATGCTTGCTTCCTCATTCCCAAATCACCAACCTTCATTCGAGTCATCAAGTCCCTTAAGTAGAACCTCATGTCATCTTTGCAAGCTCCAAAACCAGGCCTTGAAACCACTACAGCGTAGCCATGCATCGACACACGCTTCTTGAATATCTCAGATAGCTTCTTCACGTGCCCTTCCAACTTCCCCAAAGTCACGTCCAAGTCGCTCTGCATCAAGAGCTTCCCGCTGTAGGACAGATCCAAGCACCGCCTTGCCAGCTCGTGGCACTCCTCCAACGTGCCAGTTATCGCCGGGAGCTCGCTTGAGAGTGAAGCGGAGTCGCCGGCAACGAGTGCCGAACAGAGCTCCTCCAGCCTACTCCGAATGAGTTGCCACTTTCCGGCGAAGACTCTGACGGAAAGAGAGAGGGAGATGAGGGAAGAGATCAGCGTCATAACTCGCCGGTGACCGGAGCCGGCGGTGTCAGCCATGTTAGTTCTCAAAGCAAACTCATTTGGTTTTTTGGTATTTCTCAGTAACGATATCGGAAGAGAGAGAGAATGTAATATGCTTCTGACTTGAGATCTATACTTATCCTTAGATTGCAGTTCACAGAAAGTTGGACTCTTCTGTGTTTATTTACTGGAATACCCTTCTGGCCTGCTGCTCTGTAAACTGTCTTTTCTTCATTTTTCTTGAAATAATTTGATTTTTCTTTTTCTTTTTCTCTCTCTATATAATGTCTTACTTGTCTGGTTGATGAATTAGGACATGGATATTGTAAATTACGGATCAACAGAAAAAGATAAGGCAGATTATATAAGCATAAGAAAATTACTTGATCGAAAACATCTGAGCTAATCATTCAAAATATAAAAATTTTAAATTGTTTTTAACAATATATAACAAAATAGCATGTGATTTACAGAGTTGATATTTTAAGGAAGAGATAGTTCTACAAATTTAATAGTAAAACATAAAACTAAAATAAATGTTTTATTCTTTTAATAATTAAGTTTACAGCACTAAACATATTGAAGGCCAGTTAGTAGTATTTATCTTCTATGTAAGCATTGCAAAATGTACTTTTTTTAGTATTATTTTTTGGACGCTGGTGGAAGTTATCAGTTAACAGTTATTTCAGTAAGAGCAGAAGTTATCAGTTTACTGCTACTTTTCTGTAAATACCATAGCAGGAGTCTTACTTTGCGGGTACTCTCATTGCACCAAGCAGTAACCAAATTAACCTTTTATTTGTTCTTATTTTTCATGATCATTCTGGAAACTGGGATCTCGGGTTAGGGAGAGTAACAGGCAAGATCTCGATATGGAAGAGGTTAGAAAATTGGATCCAGAAGGTGTATTTTGAAGCATTTATTCGTATATCCTATAAAAGCAAGAAAACTTCTGTTGTATTTTTTTGGCATAAGCCTTTTCAGTTCTATGAATTTACACTCAAAATTAACATGGAAATGGATAAAGGACATGTTTTTTCGCATCAAAATGAAACTAGTGGTTCTGCTTTTACCTATTTCACATCAAGAACATCATTTGTTGACAGTAGAACATATTTCCAAAGTTGGATGTATTAGCTTGTATTGAATTTATGATTTTGTTCGTTTTTCTAAGACAACGGCAGAGTGACTTCTCTGATATCTTTGAAAGCAAATAAAAGAAGTTATGTATCTTCCTTTAGCTTTGTGGAAGTTATGAAGGAAAGGATTTACTATCTTTCTGCAACTATGTCGACATTGTGATTGAAGTCAAACTCAAACATTTACAATTTAGAACAACATTGATGACTAAATTGGTATGCTTAAAAAAATGGACCTAGTTTGGCAGTGGTCCAGCTATATCCAGTGCATAATTTATGCAATAGCATGACACAAATCATGAGCACCTTAAATATTGTTTGTACTGCATTGTCTCCATAAATTTGTTGACAAAACATACCAACTGCAAATCAAATGGAGGAAACTAGAATGAAGGATGAGGATTAGAAGAGCGTTTGAATTATAGTTGAGAGAAGAGAGCAATGTAAGAGCAGACGAGGCGCAGGTTAATAAAATAGAGAGAATAGAGGGAAATGCAGATGGACCACACTGTAATAAGGACAGAGCTTTGATTTGGAAAGCAAAAGGCAAAGGGGAAGAGGCAGCTTTCAATGGCCTTGGAATGGGACACACCCCACCATGTGAAACAATCCCCTTTGGCCTTTGTGTTTGCCTTCAGCCACCACTCACCTTTCACATTCAAAGTGGAAGTGACCCTTATAACTAATTAACAAAAGTAACTCTCTTTTCCTAACCTTTTTGTTGCTTGCAAACGGATACCAAAGAACCAAGTGTCCAATGAAAACTCACTGAATAATCACCATACAACCACACCCCACTAAAGAACATTCAGCAATGAAACCTCAACCTTTTGATCAGCTCCAAATACGAAGTGAAACAAAATCAAATCATGCTTAGATCTAAAAAAGTGTGCATGTTTTCAAGAGACAAAGGGGTGTTGGTTCACGAGAGAGCATGAGAAGAAGGTCCAACTGGTACAAGCCACAGGCCACAGGCTCAAAACAAAGAAAAAAGGTAAATTACAAGCTGCCCATGTCATGACAATCCCGAAAAAAGCATCAAGATATTGACCAACCATCCCCCACCAACATAATCTTCTGTTGCAAAATTTATGCCTGTTTTTTACTATAGAAAAAGGAAGAGGTAAAGAAACAAACATTGGTACGTGACAAATTGGATACTAGTACTAGGTAAAAATAAAAACAAAAAACAAAAGTTGAATAACTCACTATGTGATTTTGGTGCAAAGTTTCAGCACGGTCAAAGGACAAAATGTTGATATGCTGTAATGCAACTAGAATACTGCATACGGTATTAAGATTAGGAGATCTAAATTTCTAAAAGCTGTTCAGTTTGGTATTGTACAAAGCCACTGTGCTCGTAAGGTCCTGTTGGTTGAGAGGGTGAAAACAACTCATTGGAAAATACTTGTTGTTGCTACTCATGCAACATATTTGCAGTTTCAGTTGTGCACATGCCTCAATTTGGGGGCCAGGAACCCCATTTCTTGCATATCTGTCAATTTATCTTAGAAGCAAGGTGGAACCCTTTGCTCTAATCTCATGTTTTCATTCATTTGTGCTCTACTTTGCCTAGGTTACTTTACATCATGATAAATGCATCTACCTAATAATTCAATTCTAGTTTCCTAAGCTTTTCTTCCACTTGTCAATGGATTATGTTTTGCAAGATTAACTAGTAACAATAATGATCATCATTTTGAATTTCAATTTCACTGTTGAACGAAAACTGAAGAGAATTACTCTCTAACCCTTCTACCCGATAGTCAAGAAGAACAGTATGCTATTTTGTTTCTTTTCCTCATGCTAGGTGCAGAGTGCCATTGAATTATATGCAAAAGCAATGCTACCTTTGAGTAGGCACGAAGTGAAACTCAAGAAAGCATATAAGTTGAAAATACCTTAGCTTTGAAGAGAAAATATCTTGTGTTCTTCAAATCACTGGAGGGGTAACCACTATAACAAATTGGGAAATAACAATACTATTAGAGATGGATTGATGTATTCATTTGGATGCAGTGTTAATTCAGTAAAATAAATTACGCAATCATTCCACTGATATCAAACAATATGTTTATCTACAAAGTGGTCAATTATTATCACAATGAATTTATTTATTTTGTTTAAGCAATCACATATGATTCGAATAAAGAAAACGGAAAAACATTAAACATGATGCACATGGTTGGTAATTAATGCACACAGATTGGTTTTAAAGTACTTAAACCTGTCATTAGTATGTTCCTTCCTAATGCTTGTGATGTTTTGTTTATCTTGAACAAAAGACACGAGTTCAGATCTGAGAATCTGCACGTTATCACCTCGATGTGATGTATTAAAGGAGTTAAATCACAATCAGTTCCTGCTTCTTTTGGACTAATATAATTGACCAAACCTAAAAACCAAAAAAGGTGCATATGAAACCGACCCCGCAAAGTGTCAGTGGTGGACTATTCTGCAATCTAATCACTTTCACATCAACCCTTTACATTTCAATTACAAAAATTACATCTTTCATCTCCCAAAATCACCCTAATACATTTTCAAATTTCAATTGCCTTCACTTCCTATGACCTAATTATAGGTGCAGAACATTTATATTTTTTTCAAGTTTTTAAATGTCTTTGTTCATTTAGCTACTTGCCAGGTAAATTTCTGACATATATGAAGGCAAGCATGAAGTAACAACGATTTCCAAGCATTAAAACTGAGAAATATTTCCAAGCATCAAACCCCATTCCCTATTCACCAGCTTGACTTATGAATATGATAATTAATGGTTATGGACCAGTTGCAGTGCTTGATATTAAAACTTTTACTACCAGAAAATGATGTGTCTATACGGATCATGCATGGATCCTGCATAACCCAAATATCACACAGTTATTATTAGTTGGAAATTTGAATAAGACGGCTTGCCAAAACTTTAATTACCTCTCACAATGCACTAAATAGTGTTATCTATAGGGAGGTTAAAAAGATAGTTAATTAGTGCAAGATTAAATACTAAGCATGTATCTGGCAACAACCATTTTTAGTTTAAAACCTCACCATTAAGTTAATTAAATTATTACAAATTGCGTAGTGAATTGAGCTGATAATGTGGTACCGGATTCGGACCATCATTGTATAGAAAGTGGTTGATTAAAACAGGGAGCAGGCCATCATTGTATGAAAATATATAAAAGAGTTTGTTTCTCTCTGTTAAAAATGATAATAAGTTAGACTAAAGATCCTTCCTCGTTTAAGAACTTATTTATTAATTTGTAAACCATTTACAATTTTCAATCACTTTTGCAGTACAATTATCAATTGTTCTTAAGGGAACAAAAAGACTGTGAAAAAATATAGTACTCTATAAATATGAAATACTTGACCTTTATTTAACTTTAAAGAATATTTAAATAACTTTGTGAATGTTGCCTTTCACTCAAGTTTTTTATAAAAATGCTAACTTTTGTTTTTTTTCCTTTTACATGTGTGATTTTTTTTTTAATTTTCAGTCTTCATAATTTCGTTATTTTTATTTTACTTTTTATACTATTTTATTTTAATTTCTATAAATATGTTTTTCTTTATTGCATGATAACAATATTGACAGATATGACATTTTTTATAACATCATTATTTGCTAAGCTGACATTTTTTATGACACGAGATGTGATCGTATTATCATAACATTGTGATGATGTCATTCTCTAATATTATGAGAAATTGTCAATACACATTTTTTTGTGTTTTTATTGTTAAATTTTTTTATGTGATAAATTTACATTTTTTATATACTTAATACTTTCGAAGTTTTTATTATTTTAAAATTAAATTAGAGAAGAGTTAACAGCAAGATATAAAAGAAACTACCAAGTATCTTCTGAGACCTGTTAAAATTTGTACTATAAAATGTATTCGAATAGAAAAATGGAAAAAAAAATATGATGAATTAAAATCGACGTAAAAGTGTATAAAGGGCTAAGATCTCTGATTAGTCAACCAAATTCTGGAATATGGGCTGAGAGCAATGGGTCATATGCTCATGCGTTTCAGAATTTTCTTTTGAGCTTATCGATAAAAAGCTTCACTTTTACGGTTGACCAAATCAAGTTTCTCTCCTTTTTTTTAGGGTTTGTGCTGTTTTTTGTTTCCTTGGTTTAGACAAGTCATCCACCATTTCTCCAAAATAGTGTTTTCCTAAATAATTTTCATTTTGTTCTTTATGTCTTTCTTTTAAAAGAAAACATTTGGAAAGCAGTCGGGCTGCTATTTTACTTAAAAGGAAATTTAAATAATAATAATAATAATAATAATAATAATAAAAGATAGAGAATACTCGTCGATTACATAATTGTTAATTCTTAAAAGCATTCATGTTGTCTTCTATCGGCTACTGCTAATTAATGTTAAGCAAGGAACTAACATGCTTTCTTGGGTGTCCATTCTCTAAGAACAAGGAACTATAATAATGTTAAAAACTTATTATTTTATTAAAATATAATATTTTTTTATTATAAAAAGCAGATATAAAATGGATGTATTGTTTGACTGTGATGGCAAAGAATATGTATCCTTTTATTTTAGAGAAAAATCATTGTTTTTGCGCAATTGTTTCAACCATTATTTTGGATTCAGGGTAGAGTTTGCAGACATATCCCTAGTGTTAATCTTATTTCCATCCTCAAACTTAAACTTCCTTAAAGTAGTTTTTTTTTTTCTTGAGTTGAAATAGAGTCAAATGACTACTAAAAGATTTAAACTGAAGACAAATTATATTTAGTGTCCTAAGGACATTTGATTAATAAAAAAAAGTTTTTTTAGAGGTCTAGAAACACACTTTCTTTTAAAAAAATAATGCGTTATAATATGATTTTAATAAAACAATTATTTTTTTATTTCTTAACCCGTAACATGAATATAAATTTAAATATTTATTATTTTAGTTTGGACTTGAAAGAATTTGGAAGTATTTCACAGAAAAAATGAACAGAGATTGCTGATTTCGTAGCCCATTTACCAAATGGTGCTTGGTGGACCGTGCACGAGAAGAGTTGTGCAGCTCACCGCACAAGACATGCCAAGGACAGCACAAACAGTTGCATAAGCAATTGTCATCCACCTCAAGTTTTTTCAAGGCCCCAAACCTATCTACCAGAACCTCCAATTGAACTAAAATTAATGCAACGACTATGATACCAAAAACAGGGGAGTAATCAACCTGAGTTTCAAAAATGGTGAGCGTGTCTCAGCTGTTCGAGTTCGGCTGTGAGTCTACTTCCTTACTTATTCAAAGAATTAATGAAATTGAAAACAAATTTCATTAAAAGAAATTCACGATCAACGAGCTTCGCTACGTTGCCAATGCAAGACTGCGAAAGTAATGAGTTTCCTCAGATGCTACTGGAGTCCCTTCCAAAAATAAAACGTCTTGTCCAGTCTGAAACTACCAATGCTCTTGTGCGCCAGCTTACTTGCTTGCTGTTCAAAGGATTGTTGATAGAAGCTAAATAACTTGCAAACGATAAAGTCCTAAAATTGAGGCAATTTTTGTGAATATAAAAATGCAAGAAAACAATACCTTGCATAGACAGAATACCACAGCCATTGACTGCTATGACCAATTGAAACCCAATCTCCAGGAAGCTGGGCTGCTGTCTGCTCTCCTCCCAAAGGAGCGAATTGACCTAAATGCTTGTACCTTGGGTAGCAATAGACAACGTGCTAATGAGTAAAACATTGATAAATGGAAAACCTTGAAATCTGAATCAATGTAAACATGATTGGCAAACGGTGGGAGTTAGGGAGTTGGTCTGATCATGTATGTACCTAAAGGGTTGGAACCGATGGCGACCTTCTCCCCTGAACCTGAGAGGACCCTCTGGATTTTTTTCACACTCTTCCATCCGGTTAAAACACGAGGCCAGGTAAGTGCCTTGCTGAGATGCAACCTGTCATGAATATTCAGAAATTTAATGTCGTATCACTGAGAAGAACGCAACTTATAAATAGCGTTGTAAATACCACAAGCAAATATAAGACATGAACCTGGGCTGTAGCAGGAAGAAATTTCATTTGAGAATCCACTTCGGAAAGTGCTGTTTTAAGTTCTTCGATATTCAGTTCAATTGATTCCTTTTTATCATCCCCCTTGGCTTCCTTCAATAAATCAGCAATGTTGCGCATCTGCTTATTCTTCAGATATAGCTCAACCTGAGGGTATCTTTCACTGATGTCCTTCATGACCTCTTGAAATTGTTTAACCGTCAGTGTTCCTGAATTGTCTTTGTCGGCCTTCTTAAAGATCGCCGCAATATCTTCCTGGAATGGCCAAAATAAATTCATATTTAACAGAGACAGGTGACACATGAATTCAAAGAATAACTACTGATTAAGCAAACGAGCAATTTGTTTTTATATCATAGAAAATATTACTTTTTAACGAAAAACAGAACAACGTAACTGCAAAAATAAAAGCCAGATCAAAAATTGCATTATTGATGCTACAAAAGTCTATGGATAATAATGCCACGCGCAAATGTCTTTGTAGAGGCTAGGAAGCAAGGTAATAAAATAAAATGTGATGGAAAGAATATCGAGTATTTGTATTGATTACCATGACTTTTCGCTGGTTTATCGTAGCACAATCACCGAGCGCATACACATTGTTGCACCCTTCAACTCTCAGCCATTCGTCAGTAGCTATGGCACGCCTGCTAGCCTGTTAACAAGAGATGATGCTGAGCGAAACGCAAATGAATGTAAATTTTCTTTACTAAATGATATATTCAAACTACAAGAGAAACATGACACGGAACTATGAATCAGAACGGATATAATGTCCGATTTCTCAATAACACACCTGGCCGATTTGAGTCATAAAATCTTTAATGAATGGGCGAGTGCCAATACCAGTTGACCAGACAGCCATTCCATACGGTATTGTCTTAATCTCTCCATTTTTCAGTTCTTTAGTAGAAATTTCTTTCTCAGATACCTTAACAACCATGGATCCTGTTTTCACATCAATCCCTTCTCTTCCAAACTTGTCTTCAGCAAAAGCAGTGATTCTCTTGTCAAACCTATGAGAAGAGCAATGGAACATATCAATTGTGAAAAACTAAATGACAAAAGATTCAGACATTAATACTCCTTCCACATAAGTATAAGTAGCATTAAATGCTGTATATAGCTTGGTTATGTGTGTAGACTTGTACACGTGTCTTGAGCTTGCCAAATTAGTACGCTATTTACCATAATACTATGTGCACGTGAGACAGTAAGAAAATGTGTGTTTAGTTCGGTTATAAACGTAAATGTATGGTCCAATTCCAACTAAAACTTTCATCTATTCCTCCTCATTTGATGAGCCATGAAATAATGGATTTCAGCAGTTAAATTGTGCAAAAAGCTTTCAACACAACAAAGGCACCCAATATGCGCTGCTTAAAAACATGACTAAATACTTTTGAATGCCTACTCAAGAAGAGAACAACCTCTATGACTCGACAATGAATAATGGGAAGGAGTTCTTAATGATAAGCAAAATTACGGTTAATATCACATCCTTACATGCCCAAGATATGGTCTGCGGCCTCCAGAAGAGTAATTTTAACCAAATCTTTTATCCCAGGATATAAACGGACCAAATCCTCATTGACAAAATCATGAAGTGAGGCTGCAAACTCGACTCCAGTTGGTCCACCTCCAACAATAGCAAAATGAAGAATTCTCTTCTTCTCATCTTCACTTACATCGGGCAAATTTGCTCTCTCGAAGCAGTCAATAACTGTTCTTCTAATCTTTTGAGCATCTTCAACTTCCTGCACACTCGTAAACATGAGATTTAAAATCCAAGTAAAAAAACACAGAATGCAGTGAACCCCTTAGTCACCATGCATGATAACAACAATGGACTTGACCCCTTCCCTCTTTCCCCTGACTATTTTTTCTTAACTTATGAAGTTCTTCTTAATATGTTGTATACTATAAAATATTATAAAATTAATAAAAAGAATGAAGTTACCTTCAAAAAATGACAATACTCCATCACTCCTGGAGTATTAAATGTGTTGACATTAGCGCCAACGGCGATTATTAAGTAGTCATAATCCACGATAAATTCTTCTTTCGCATTCAAATTATTGTTCAAACTTGATCGACAGTAAACTTTCCTGTTTTCTGCATCAATCTTGAAACATTCTGCTTCACTGAATTGTACATCCACCTTTTTCTGCTCAAAATAAACAAGAGAAAGGCCTAGTTAGTTGTGGCCCTGTTCTCCATTATCTTCTCTAACGCTAGTGAAAAACGCAACACAAATAAAATTGATTACTGGAAATCAAATCAACAGAATCCGCATCTCCTAACAATAACAGGTGAAAAACCAATATCGCCGCCGTGTTCATTATGAACTACACTCGTTAGTGTACATACACAACAGAAACCGATTATTCCTCGAAGAGAGGAAAGGTATTCTCCGGATAACAATGAAGGTAAACTATACAATCAAGTCATGCAACCAGACACGAGTTTCATGAGACTTACGAACAGAACTCTGTTTATATCACAAAAAAAAAAATACAACAAAATGATGTTAAGAATATTCAACTGAAATACACTCTGACACCATTCTCTTTTTTTTTTTCAAGAAGAAACAAATGCTTAAAATTGTTATATTATTCGAAGAACTTAAAATTTTTTAAGTAATTTAAATATTTACTGGTAATGTAACATTTCATACCTAATGTTTCTCAGTTACAAATATAAAATATTTTGTAAGAGAAAAGTCAATCGTTACTAATGAAAAAATATTTTTTATTAAAGAATTATAATATTTGGACTGTTTAACCTTTGTACCTGATGCAGATAAAGAAAAATTGAAAATCAATAAAGTTGGCCACACAGGTGATTACGATTTACTGTTGGCAATGATTATTTGTCGTAAATAGCATTTTTTAAGAGTTTAAATTTAATAATAACCTGCTGTATGGAATATCATTGAACCATTTTATTCTTATTAACGATTCTTCAAAGTATTCACATTTCAAATTCCTACGTCAAGTCAATCAGGTTAAAGCCACCCATGTCAATCAGGTTAAAGCCACCCATATAATATGAAACTACAATGATTTGTTTTCAAAATAAAAATTATTAAAAGAAATAAATTCTAACGCATCACCTGTAAATAAAATAAAATAGAAATATGTACACGATATGTGCTTACGCAACTACAAGTGATAATATAATATTAATAAATGTAACTTAAACACTGTTTTACAATTTAATTTAATTTCTAAGTAGATATTTCTCAGTCAAACTCGTCAAAAATCGTATCGATAAGCTATTAGAACATTCAACCAATGAGAATTTCACTTTTTAATGTAGAGACGAAATTACTCCATATATAGTTGTTAAATCCCTTTTTTATTTTAAAAATAATGCTTTAGAACTAGAGTTAAAATAAAGTGAACAAAAATCACCTGAAGAATTACGATAATGATCAATTTATTCTATTTTGCAAGATGTTGAGATATGCTATTTTTTTAAAATAATCTTTATTTTATTGCTTAAATTAATTTGCTAATTTAAAAATTTATAATTTGGACATTTCACAACTTCATTTCAATTATAATTTTAAGTTTATTTTTCACATATTCTATTTTGCAAGATGTTGAGATATGTTACTTTTTTAAAAATAATCTTTATTTTATTGCTTAATTTAGTTTACTAATTCAAAAATTTATAATTTGGACATTTCACAACTTCATTTCAATTATAATTTTAAGTTTATTTTTCATATATTATTAGTAAAGAAGATTTTTAAACTATCATCCAATTAAAATGTTATTTTAATATATTTGTTGTAGAAGTTAATAAGTTTATTGTAAATATAATTTATGATTAAACAATACCGTACATAAATTTAGTGTAATTGTATTTTAATTTAGAAAGTTCTATAAAATTTAGAATTTGTATTGTTTTATTTAAATGTATTATTGGTAACATTGTAATTTACATACAAATACATAAAGAAAAATACCATAATCCTCGACTAACACAAAACATGTAGTCGAAAAAAATGGGCTAAATTGTAATTTATGTTTTTTTTGCATTCCTAATAAGTGATTTTATTTTTACTTTTTGTTTTTGTATTTCACAATTTTTAAAATATTTTTTTCTGTTTTTTATATTAGAACCTTACTTTAAAATAATTCAATTAAATAAAAACATTAAAATATAAAATACATATAACTACAAATTTTACGAAAAATTATATTTTTAAATATCATGAAAAAGTCGAAAAAATAAAAGGAAAAATCATGGATAAAAATTCAAAACACTTAGAAAATGTAATTTAGAAAAAAAATGGCCACTGTTACTGCTTTTTTTTTTTTACCGCGTATAAGTAAAGCATATAACATGTACTTGAAATAAATGCTACATTAGTAATTTCTTTCTAATTTATTCTATAATTGGTTAAAATTGATTACAACTTATTTAATAAATATTATTTTAACAGATAATTAAATAAATAAAAATATATTTGGACACCTTTTTTCGAAAAGAATCGCTTTACAACTAAAATATTAATATATTTGATACGAAGTGGTTAGTTTTTCTTAATTGGGTTTAAACTAAAGTGAGATGCATTAACATAGTTTCAAACTATTATTTATTAAAAAAAAAGGAGAGACAAAACACCAAAAAAAGAATCATCACCTTCTTAAAAATATTGCGAATGGGTTCAACAATGCTGCGTGCTTCGACGGTCCCGCAAGTAACGCTAGGCAGCAAAGGAGTGAAAGCAAAATAGTTCCGCGGCGAAACTACTTGAACCTCATATTTCGGACTGTTCAGATTCTTCAAGAAACTTGTGGCCGCCCAACCAGTTCCCAGAACCACCACCTTTTTCTTATCGGTAATTGCCTCTTCAGGTGGTGCAACACTCTCACCATAAGCCAAAAGACCACCACCGCTACACCAACCATTCTTATCAGTTTATATACATATATATCATAAGTGATAGATCTACATCTACTACGGTTTAAATTCTACTTGCAAATTAATCCGAACGAATCCTGTAAAATCGATAGACTAGAAAAAAGTTGCGAAGATTCAACTAGTAAATGTGAACAGCTAATGCTTCTGCCATTTCAATATCGAAAAAAACGTTTCATATTTGCTGCAATGCACGGATCTAGCTTTTTCTTTTCATAAAACTAAAGGAAAGTGTGAAATTCGCTGTAAAGAAAAAAATAGTATGAAACAAGCACGTTTGCAACAGATGACCGATGAAGATAGATGACAATTCTGTTTTCAGTCCATAACAAAAAAATAATAGCGAAAAACAAGATGAATAAAGAAGTTAAATAATATCATAGTATACCTTACGGCAGTGCAAAGGAGCACAAGCTTAAGATGTGACTGGTTTTCACGGAAAGCGCCAGAGAAACGCTGCAAGAAACCGACGCTAGACATTTTTTTTCCTCCGCACGAAAAAATGCGTGTCCCAAACTGACGGAAGAGGAGAGTGTGAGGATGGAATAGTGAAGCCAAGAAAATAGGAATGTGTTTTAGGGCTTTGAAGATGGTGTCGTGCGGAAATTTGTCAGATTTGCCCTTTTCTTTGACTTGGCGGCCAAGTTTGGACAGCTTGAATGCCAAACACGACTCCACGTTTTTTATATTTTTATTTTTCTTTTCAAAAAAAGAATTTGACGCGTCCGTACCAGTGGGGACACTTGGTTAGGTCGAGCTGCTCGGATCGGCCTGGTGAAACTCGAGGCAGATCCGATCATTCCAAGTTTAATCAATGGATGTTTGATAAAGAAAGAAAATAAAGTCAAAATTAAATAATTAACATATTAATTAAAATGATTTAATTATTAATTTTATTCTCATTAATATACTTTTTTATTTTTTTATTAAAAGTTGTTCGATGAGATATACCTCGATGGTTATATTACCAGAGACTCATAATTGATTTTAGTATATATGATGTTAACCTTATGGTATGTCACCTTTGATAAACATAGATGTCGAATTATTCACGTATGAATTTTTTTGTGATATTTAATTTAAACATTAATTTAGTTTATGTTAATGTGATTATATAGATAGTTTTGTCGGTGATGGAGTTGTATAAGATATGGTTTTAGACTATAGGTTAGGAGGAGGAAAAAATAGCATATTCGCATCGAGGAAATGACCTAAAATGTGGTGGAGACGAGTGCAGTGTTTGACCTAAAGACTGATAACAAACGCTCTTGTAATAAATGGGGCGGCAAAAGCAACAAAATTGGAGAATAGCCATTGCCCAAAATTCTAGAAGAAAGAGTACAATCTCTAAACTGACCAAAGCTCTGGGTCACCAACCGCAATCCGACGACAGCAGGAGTATTATAAAAACCATTTTTTATGTTAACGCCCAATAAAATCAATTTCCAAGGAATTAACAAAACTTCGTAACGGATCAAGTTGAAAATTTCCTCATCAAGTATAACATTTTTTCTCAAAAATTATTAATCTTCCAGATTAGAATTTAAGATTAACGTTATCAACATTTTTTATACGTTCTCTATTATTTATATAATTTATTTATTACATGTAATTCATAACGAAATATAGAGAAAATTTTATCATTTGGTATACAAATTTTGTATTCTTATTTTATTTTCACTTGATAATAAAAGTAGATTATCTAAAAGATAAAAATAATAACACACATTTTAGCAGCCAACTATAATGCAAATCTATTATTTTTCAAAGTTATTTTGAAATCTTACGCCATTTTTTCTAAGTTCCTTAGAATATTAAATTTTATCTAATTTTTATTCTAATATTAAATCACAATTTGTGATTTTAATTAAGTTTTTGAGGGTTCTATAATAAATTTTTTTTGACAAAAGATAATTTAAAAAAAAACATTTTTTTATGGTAAATATACTATCTCTTCCTCTCATGTAAGATTATGTAAATAATAGATTGCATACTTAATATCTACATTGGAAATTTACATGACTTTATTTATATAACTCGATAATTTCATAGAAAACGTTTAATTTGTAAAAGACAGTTTAGTACTAGTAAAACGTACATTGAGGTTTTCATACAAAACTTTAACGAATGGTCGGTTTTTACTTTTTTTTTTTTTCGAAAAGGAGTTTTTTTATGGGTAGAAGGAGTTTTTTTATTAAAACGTCTTCTAACGAACGAACTGATTACAAAGGTTAGAACAGTTTTAGTTATTTCACAAATAATTCCTAGAAAAATATTCCATATTATCTAATGAAAGAAATACTGATTTTCACTTCGTTAGTTTACTTTTTCACAGGAAAAAAAAAAAACTATACGTTACAATACATTAACTTTCCTTCAAAATGGTTAAGTGAAAATTTCTTTTGTTGATTGAAATTTGACAAGATTTATTTCAATTCAAATATTTTATACTCAATTAATATCACTGCGTATATATGTTTTAACTCAATTAAATTTAAATAATAATATATTCAACATCAGATTCAATTATCATAATATAATCAAATTTGTAAAACATCCAAATAATGTAACATGTATTAATTCAATTTAATCCTACAAGGTTTCAGAATTTTTCTAAATTTCATAAATTTATCAATCATTCACTTGTATAAACCTCAACTCCAACAATTTTCACTGAAACAATATATTCTCATTCTCAAATCATATATTATATTACTCATTTATAATTTCCTATCATCAATCTTACAACAATACATTCATACAATCTATTTTAATTTTCCTAACCAAATTACCATATATCTCAAGATTTATACTTTTCTTCTAATAAGTAAATTAAGTTAGAATATCTTACATTATTTATTATGTTATTAAAAAAAAAAAAACTGTTTAGAGACTTCAAAAAGTTAAGGAAGTCCTCCTTTGCTCATGAGAGGTAGGATTACAAATCAAAATATATCTGTATGCACTATTTCAACATCTGATGTTAATGGATACTCAGATTGATTAGGCATTGATATAGGAGTAATAACTAACTTTTTAATTGGGATAGAGAGATTATGATAGTGTTAAAACATCCTTAATTTATTTAGTATTCTATTTTAAGATTAATGTAATTATAATTTCTTACTTGTTATCTTACACAATAAAGAAAAACAAGTGTCGTTGCATTTTTTATATGTTTAAATTAAATATTAATAAATATTTGGGTATCAATATACCTGAGACATGACAGAAATAAAGTACAAAGTTCATAATCGTAACTTATCTTTATCTGGAACAGGAGGATTAATATAAATTTTATATAAAAAATAAAATTGAGCATAATCAAAATTTAAAGGTGTCCCACTCAATTGTCATTTAACTATTAAATATTCGTTTTTCATACTCATGTCTTGCATGGAGTTACAAAGACACATCCTTGAAAAAATAAATATGTGAAAAAAAATCTACACAAAATTAAAATATAATTAAGTGAATTTATCTTATATTGTATTAATTTTGGCATATACAGTTTAATTATTTGATTAAATAAATGATTATAAAAAATATAACTGACTTAATAAATGTCTCCAAAATATTTTTAAGAAAAATATCTCACTTTAAAATTTTGACTTATGTGTAAGATTATATATTTAAAGTAATGGGATAATAATATGATAATAGATAACCTAATTAATAGATGTTCTAATCATGTTATGATTGACTTTAAACTTACCATTTTATTAAGTAAAATTTAATTTTAATTTAATTTTATAAAATTGATTTGTAAAATAAAATTTACATCCATTTATCTTTAATCAACTTGGAGTATTTTTTAAAATAAATAAAATATAATTTATTTTATATTATAAATTTTTTATATTTTTTAAATAATAAATATAAATTTTCCGTTGAACTTAAACTTCTCATCATTATAAAACGGATTATTACATATAGTTTTGGTTAATATTGAATAAAAATCAAGTATAAGATCTTTTATTATCAAAGTACATCTGATTTTCAAATGTAAAATATGTTATTATTGAAAGATAAGAAAAAAGTGACTTTTGTAACACCAATACAAAATAAACAGGTAAACTGCATCCTTTTTCACAGAATTTCATTTCAATAGTGGTGACCAACTTTCTGGCGAGTGTGTTGAATCGGAAGGCACGTCAAAGTGTTGTTTATGTATTTTGTGACAATTCGAAGTTGATAGATTATTTCATAGGATAAATATAATCAAGTGTAGCTCCGGATTAATAATTTTTGGATGAAAGCAATGTCTTGTTTGAGAACAGTGAAAAAACCATCTTAGTTATCAATGTACAAGACAAGACGTGTGATTTGATGAATATGCAACATGAACACCATAGATTTATTTGGGCTTACACTTACCATGTAAAAAAATGAGAGGGGGTGTATTCCGCAGCATTGAGGATGTACAAATTTCTCTGTAAAAATGCATTTTCTAATAAACTCGATTGATACAAGCTATTTAGTCTCAAAATTATTAGCTTAACTAAGATGATAAAACAAAAATAAAGTCTTAAAGTGCAAGTCAAATACCTGGAAACACAAAACACAAATCTTACCAAACTAAAGCAGCTGAAAGTGGATGTGCGTTTTAAGAAGAAAGTCATGGGCATGATTAATTGGCTGAGTATCCTCCTCGCTGTACCCGAGCAAAGTGTACATATATTAATATTTTCAACAACAGTGAAATGTTACCAACGATTTGTTCAATGCTCTCTTTTAAACTAATATTTTTTAGTGAGTTAATTTCCTAGTTTAGTTAAGTTGGGTGTAATTTGCATAAACAGTTCATTGGTATTCATAGAATATTAAAATAAAATAAAAACAAATAACATTAATTTTTTAAAATAAACTAAAATCTTCTTAGTTTTGATAAAAATTACGTAACAAAATTTATACACATATTGATTTTAATAAAAGTAAACAATTTAACAAAATAAAAATAGTCACTTAAGAATCTTCGTTACGAAGACCGGATAATATCGATATACATGGTAAGTGCAACAGCTTATACTCCACGATAAAAAAAAAATAGCAAAAAAGTAGTAGAAAAAAGGTTTGACATTTTTACTTTATATTTATATATAAAGAGAGAGAGGCTAAATATTTATATCCAGTACAATTTTTTTTAAAGATCTTTCCAAATTCAAAATATATAGTAATAATTTCTAATTTTTTTTAAAAAAAACAAATTGTGAATCATAGATAATAAAAGAGTGTTGGTCAATATATCAACTATAAACATGTTAACAAAATCAATATTTTTATTTTGAGAAGGACGTTACTGGTGAATTTGACTTTGTTCTTGAGGTTAAGAATATTAATTTAAATTTATTTTAACAATGATAGTTGACTTTAAGAATCATAAATATAAAGGTTTTTACTTAAGAGAAGATAAAAAAAAACTATGAAGAGAAGGAGTTTGAGATGTTTCTTCACACACAGGACAACATAAACAATAATCTCTAAGAAAGGAAAGAAAAAAAAAAAAAGAAGAAGAGAGCATGTAGAGGACTCTTTAAAAAAAGAGTTTTGATATCATATGAGAATGATATCTTCATCATTTCAAATGGTTATTCTCACTCTTTTGTGAATCAGATATTTTTTTTTTTAATTTACTAATTATGCATCACTATGATCATTATATATGTTAATGATACCATTATCATGAGCATGAGGAAGAATGTTGATTAAGTAATATATATAAAAAAATGTTTTTAATAAATTTTTTATAATAAAAAAGTTAGAAATTTAAGATATTTTCTTGATTTTGATATTACAAAGAGAAATACCATAAAAATATACTTCAATATTAACATCCATGAATCATTATGTAATGCTTTTATTTACTATTGATATCTATTCTCTTATAAAATTCATATATCTCACCAACATTCATATCAACATTATTGAGGTTACATTACTCATATTGTATATTATTTCAGTCAATTTATTTATACACCAACATTTGCTTACCAATAAGTTGACTTGATAATATATACCATATCAAAATCATATATTTATTTAAAAGTAATTGTGACAGTGTTGATGATTGATGATTAATAGCAAGTTGGATTGTGAGAAAAAACGAAAAAAAAAAGTAAGAAACATAAAAAAGTCAAAAAAGAATATGTGTAAAATATATTATTAAAACTCTTAATTACTTATAAATCTGTATAAGATACAAGGGAAAAAAAGTGAATAAAATTAAAGATAAAAAAACATCTATAATTAGTATATTTGTTTCTTCGAGAATACATGTCATTAAATTTTTATATATATTAGAAACATATAATTTGAACACATAAAAAATATGTTAAGAAATGGGAGTAAAATTAATAATATTAAATGTCAATTTTATTTTAATAAAGTTACGCTCAACAAAATATATAGTATATATTATAATGGTAGAAATATTTCATTTAATGTCTGATTATAAAATTAAATTTAACGTAGTTTTTGAATATTTCTTCTTAAGACACTAATAAGTCATAAAAAAATTGAAGATAATATGGAATAAGTAATTGTTCAATAATATGTTTTAAAAGTAATTGTAGTATTTTGTAGAAAGACGTAACTTTTCGTTGAATAATAAAGTATTATTTATGTGAATAGAAATGGTAGTGGTATTTGCATGGAGAAGGTTGTAAATTTCCTTGGAATTGGACGTCTCCCAACTTTTAACAGCCACCACGTGCCACACGATCACATGGCTATATATAGAAAATAGGAATCTTCTTTATACTTAAAATGAATATTTACTTTTCTCTTTTCATTTGTTGCAACTAGCAAGAGAAGTTTTAAGATATAAAAATTAGTTTACCCAATTCTAAAATTTATTTTCATTTATATTATTATTAATGTCCATATACTTTTGTTATGTATTGATGTATGAAACAATAATGCTAGTCTTAGTTGGTCACGTCACTCTCTCTACACAGGACATGCAAAGCACTTGGAGTGGGGTTAACTTGTGTGTATGAAGTAGGTGTAGCTATTACAAATGCTACGTGATACTAGTGTTTCTAAAGTCCACCGTAGGGGTGCAAAGTCTAATTTTAACAACAATTATCAACTCTTCAAAATTTATTTCTATGGTAATAGGTTTTCAAAGTTTTCATAATCACACATTATGACTCATTTACTTCAATTAGACTCACTTACTCCCACAAATTTTAAACGTTTCCATTCCACAACTATAATCCAATTTCAAAACCTTGACGCAAATCTCACCGTATACATTAATTAGTATTAATTAGTAGACTAATTAAGGAAAGGGGGTTATCTTAGTCCACATTTGAATATTTGGGAATAGTGATTAATTAATTGTAGGTAAAAGCTTTGGTACCAACGAGAATACAGTAACCACATCCAAAACAGGCATACTCTGCCTCAACATACAAACTCAAAGTAATTCCAAATCTCTAATTTTTCCTTTCACTTATCCAAAACAAATCACATTATAATTCACCATGTTAATCTTTACTATTAATCATCACACTAGGTGCAACAAATCTCACCGGAAAAGGGGTCATCCTCGCCGGAAAATTCCCTGTGCCTCGTTGGAGAAATATCAATCTCGATCAAATTCTCCTCCTCGAACTGAAACCCCACCTCCCTCTTCTTGCAACCATCCAGAGCTATTTCAATTAACCCTTCTCTGTCTTCCTCGTCCCACCGGAAGCACATGTTATCGGTCGCCGGAAACCCACTCTCCGACGAGCTGTCGGAGTCAGTTTCCGGGTAATAGCGTGATAACGACGGGTACCTGAAAATTCCCTCACCATGATTCCCATTCTGATCCTGCTCTGTTTCTTCACCTTCGTATATAACCTCCAACGGCGCTTTCACGTTCCATTCCATGAAAGACTCGTCAAAACGCGAACTTGACCGAAACCCCGTCTGTGATTTGAACTCTGTTTGGGATTGGCTAGTTACCCACCTGTAAACATGGTCGAGAGAATCGGCTTCCACCGGTTCAATGGGGTTCCCCTGTTTCTCCTCTCTGTTTCCCCTGTTTTCTTGGTTGGCAATGGGTTCGCGTTCAACCGGGATTTTGTTCTCTTCATTTGGAGACCTCTGAATTGCACCGAGACGGAGGAGAAGGAGCAAGAGAATCCCAGAGAGAATGAGAACTGGAGACAAAACTATCTTCCAAAACAGACGAGGCAAATAAAGGAGAATCAAGAAACAGAAAGTGAGAATGCATGAAAACAGAGGTTGGGAAGAGTGAACAGAGAGAAAGGAAAGAGTTTGGGTGCATAAGAAGTTGACAATGAACTTGATTTGTAGAAGAAATTTACTCTCGTCCTCCATTGGCCACAATTATTGGTGCTATTTACTTGACACAGGATAACTAGCTATGAGTCGAAAAGAACAAGTGGTGATAAGAACAGAAAAGCCATAAGGAGAGTGAGAAAAAGTGGGAAACAGAGTGGTGAAAGGGAACACTGTAGAGGAGGGCTTAGACAGGGTGTAGTGTGGGGTTTATAAGGCCTTTTTTGCGTGAGAAGAAGGCATGGAATAATAGAAAGGAAGAGGGTGTGGTCCTTGTTATGCAAAAACCAAGACGATCTTTTATGCATACACGAAAATCATACAAATCCAACCTAAAAAGTTGTTATGCTTTTACAGTTCTCAAACTCATCATCATTTTAATCAATCACTGTATTAAGCTCCGTACTGAGTTTAGGTTTTTATTCATGGAATCTATTCCCTTTTTTATTTCAATTACCAATCCAAGACCTTGGTTTGAGCTCCAAATGGCGGTAACTATTTCATTGTTTTTGGTTATTACTTTACATAAATGTTAAACTTTACCCACAACCACATGCCCTGCCGCCTAAACACACCATTTTGGGTAAACTGCTTCATTGAAACAAAAAAATATGTTTAAAGTAATTGGGATATACTTTATTGGTACTCATTCTAGTCCAAAATTGGCAATAAAATAAGTATGTTTAAAGATTTAATGATAAAAGGGGAAGTTTAACCATTTAAACGTAGAAAGAAAAAAAATTATAGAATTAGTATATTTAAGGGTTTGATGTATTGAACAACGCTACTTGAAATGAAATTAAAAGCGCACTAGAAGTAACAAAAAAACTTGTTCATTTATCATTATTAATTAAAGTTGAATAATTGTTGAGTTAAAGAAAACCATACTCGTATTTTTACCCTACATTTATTTACATCATTTATCTAATGCCAATTTAAAAAGTGAGACTTTTTTTAAATTAATAAAATAATTAAATTTATGATATTTTTATTTAAAATTTATTTTTTAAGTTTTTTTAAGTAAAATTATCTATTAAATTATCATAATTGATTTTATTTAAAATATCTTTTTTAATAGATAATAAAATTAATTGGTTTAATCTATTTTGAGATATTGATTTTAAATAAGATTTTGTTAGTTTAAGTTTTGAAAAACTATTTTTAATTGTTATACTGGAATTGTAAATATTATTTTATGTTATATATATATTTGAAAAAAAATTTATTCTTCTTATATAATTAAGAATATCAATTGGTTTATTATTTTCTAGTCTATAATCTCAAGATATTCAATTCTGAAAAAAAAAAAAACTAAGTTATCAAGCATCCAACAAATTATCATGTTTCAAATATTTTTCAAAGTTTAGGTATTCAAAAAACATTCAACTGTATTTTCTAATTTATTTTTTTTATAAATTTATCTATAGTCTATTTTCGTGGTTTAACAAAAAGTTCAATTTTTTTTTTAAGTTTTGAATAATCGATTCATATCTTCTAATTGACATATTTGTATACTTTTATATAAAATTAAAAACTATAATATATATAACATTGAATATAAGTTATAAATATATAAAACGAGATTAAGTTAGAAAGATAAAACTTGATTGCCAAAAGAAATTGATTGTAGTATTATCTTGAAGTCTGAAGTCTCTTTATATCTTTCAGTCCTATCCTTTGTTGAGTTTTTAAATGCAATTTATAAATTCTAAATTTGCAATGCTCTTCCTTAAATATGCAAAAATAATTTTGAAATCAATTAAACCATAAAAAAATAATAATTTTGAAATCAATTCATCAATTTGACATTAGTTTTTATCTAATATTGATGCACTCAAAATGAGAAAAAAACAAATACAAACTTCAATTATTCAATCTACTACTCTAACAAATTTAGAATTGGATAATGATCTAAAACAATCAAACACGTAAATTAAAACAATAATATGCAATAAGGAATGAAATAGTCAAAGAAAGAAAGAAAGGAAATAAGTGAAGAAGTCAAACAAAAGAAGGAAATAAAACATATAAATAAATAATGTGAATATAATGGAAGAGTAGAAAAAAATAGAAAATTAGAAAATTTTAATATTTAAGATTCTTTGGCTATTTAATTTTTGTTTGAAAAATACTATTAATTTATTAAAAGAAAGTTTTAAAAATGTTATTCATTAAATAATATTTAAAATACCAATATAAATTTAATGTCATTAATATAAATTTAATGTCATTGACGAATATTTATAATAATTATGTAAACTTGAAGTCAATTAATATATTTTAAATTTTTAATTAAAAAATATTTTTAAGTATAATTTTAAAATTAAATATTTTTTAATTTTATAATAATATATTAATATTCAAATTTTTTTAGAACTTTTGAGATTTTAAGACCTAAATAGTTATTTTACTTATTTCCATTGAGTCAATCCTGATTTAGATGTCTCTTTTTTTTTAAATGAATATATTCAAATGAGATATGACATGTCTATTATAATTCACGCAACAATATAAATATTATTTTACATTTATTTCTCTTTGTTCCGTTTTTTTTTAATTGTATTATATATACCTCTCCTTTCATTATACCCAATCTCATGCAAAACAAAACTCTATGATTGTGATTTTCTTGGTAGAAGATTTATTTGAAGCAATCTGTTTCGACACTTTCTTCACAGTTAGGCAAGTGCAATAAAAACTTACCGTTGCATTAGAACTGAACCTGAGCTTTTTGAAGACATAGAATGAAATATTCGGTAGAGTAAATAGTGGCTTTTGCGGTTACTATAGGATGCTATCTTGCTAAAAGTGATGACTTGCTTTACCATCATTCACTTTTTGTAAAAAACTTTTCTTTTTAAGTCATTTGGACCTCAGCTTCAATCTTTTTATGAATTGTTGTGAATTGGGCGGAATGATTTTGGAGGCACAGAATTATAGTTTAAGGACTCGACTAAAATGTTAAATAATTGACAAACCTGTGAAATATTTAACTTTGAATTTGTGTTTTTTCTTTTGACGATCTTAAAAGTATTCTATTATTAGCAGTTCCAACATCTCACATTATGAACAACAAAATCATGTACAAGTGATGTTTATAAAGAAAAATGTGTGAATAAGAAAGTTTAATCCATGTAATATGATGTGTCTATGCGTATGAGGTTATACATTCAATTTAACCATTCATCAACAATAACTGATGATTGTTGGTTTTCTCTGCTTCAACCACCACTTAGTCTTTGCAGTGCCATGATTGTGTTTATGCTTATATTTTGTGCAATCAGATATGCTAAAACTTCATGCAATAAGTATACGAGTTCAACAAGACATTAAATAAGGGACCCATTTGCCAAAATCTTCTCAATACTAAATTCGTTGTATGTTTGATGTCACATTTAATGCAAATCACAAATATATGCATGTTATATTAACAACTCAGTAACATCCATGCAAAGATGATAGAGCAAACAAAGCAAACATTAGTTCTTGTTCATCAAATATCATAAATGGTTACTAAAAGGAAGCATACCCAGTTCCACCTACAACTTCCGAGGTGTTAAACCATTGCCAAGTTAAGAGCTCCATTATTCCCCACACCAAGAACATTTTTGTCTCTTCAATAACTAGCTGTTCCCCAACATTCCCTGCATTAAAAGCCCCACTATTATAATTTATACCCTCCATCAAGGCCAGTTACAACCCACCAAGTATTCCTTCCTCTTGTCCAGATTCATTTCTACCAAACCCAACACCTGAATTTCTCACATTGCTCAGTTTCCCCCTTGCTTCCATGACTTGTCAGTTTCCATCATTAAGTATCAGAACTGTTATATTCATCATTCTTTTTTGGCAACTCAATATTCACAAATAATACATGCAATTAGTATGGAAGATGTTGGTAATATGAACATCTAAAAGCCTTCCCTTTTGGACCTTGAAGTTTCCCACTAATGATTGTCATGTGCAGACATGGATTTAAAACCCTTCTGTCATTAAGGATCTCAATAAATACATTTTGTTCTTCTGACAACTCTGAATGCAATCACTGTACCTTTTCAATGAATGTATTGAAACATATTTCAAACCATTTCTCATATGTACTGTGGACTACAAATAAAGGTTGTCATTTCTGTCATTAGGAAGACTACCTCCTATTCACTAAGTTCATATGGATGATTGGGGTCTTGTAGCTATTTCATCTGTACACGGTCATCAATGCCTACCGATATACCTCTTGTAAAGCTCAATTGCATACTAAGTACATTAGGACTGATAATTCACGGTCATCAATACCTACTACCTACTAATGGTGGTGTGTGTGGGAGTTAAAAGTTTTATGAGTATTATATAAGAAAAAAAAATCCATAACCCAATTATCTTAACATTATTTTCTCTCCAACTTGGGATGGTGCATATAGTAAACATTTGTCTTATATATTGTATATTTTACTCTACAGTATTTCGCGCTCATGTTGAATTCCAAAAGTTGAGAACTACTAATTCAAAGTTTTTCCGGCATTTCTATTAGGCAGTTCTAAACATTATGTACCAAACCAACAGCGACCTGCGAATGCTATAGGAGAAACCTTAACCATGTTTACTTGATGCCAAAGATAAACTTCCATTCTTTATTTAGTTTTTTTTTTTTTTTTTTTTTTTTTTTTTTTTTTTTTTTTTGTTTAAGTTCCTTTTGACGGTACAATTTGATACCATTCCCTTACTAGAACGTGCTTAACCTATTGAAACTTTTTACCCCAATGGGGGTTATAACGTAGTATTAAAAAGAATATGAATATGCAACATAGCATTTAAATGCTCTATAGACATTCATTTCTTGACTCACGAGAATATACATGCAATTCCATGCAAAATACTATCAAATATACATAATACATAATTTTGCAGAAAAACAATGGTCCAAGAGATTCACCTCTAAAGTGAGAGACACATTCTTCCTTGATTTGATAGTATTTTATGAACTTAGCTAACTTCGGTGGATATACCCTTATCCTCTCTCACTAAACACATTTTCTTCAGTATAGTTAAATTCCTTAATATGAGAAAACTAAATCACCAAACCTCTCCATGCTTGTCGTTCATTTGGTAAGTAATGTAAGAGTGTATGTACATATTTTAATTTCTTTCCCTATATAATGAACCTCACTTTATTCCTTTCGGTGCACATATATAAATAAATATCCAACATGCACACATGTATATTTGGAGTGAGTGAGCTATGATCCCCTTCTAAACATATTGATATCTACCTAGCCACATGGATCAGATGAATCCACACAAAGCACAACAGTTAGAAGTATCTTGGACGATGAGGGGCATATCTCTCTGAATAAGGCATGTTATTGGGTGAACTTCCATAAGGAGGTCTTGGAGTCGGTATCTCATACGGGGAAAGTGAATCTGAGAAGTAATAGCAACACATAAAGAATGTAATAATTAAAATACAGGTCAAGAAGAAAAGATAAGAAGAGAGTAAGTACTAAGTACCGAAAGTGGTTGGGGAGCGAGTATGCAGGTCAGGCCGGAAACCTCTCAGGGATTGACTGTATACATCAGTAGGATAAGGTTCACCATGAGTTCTATAATCGAATGGCATTGCCCTTGCACTTGCTCTTGGATAGGATTCATTCAGGCCCCTCCTGTAGGCATCAGGATAAGGTTCACCACGAGTGATATGATCAAAAGACATTGCTCTTGCACTTGCTGTAGAGTTGCTGAAATTCCGGATATCACCCCTCGAAATGGCACTGTAAGTTTGATTATAACCGGCGATATCTCTAGGGAAGAAACTTGATTCATTATTGGAATAAGGTTCACAAGGAGAGGGTGCTCTGGCAACGCGTGGAATTTGACTTCCTGGATATACTCCAGAAAATGAATTTATACTCCTCCAAAGTTCAGTCGCATGACCATTTGCATTAACCTATGAACAGTTATTCCACCTAGGTATCAGCATTGTTGCCACAAAAAGAGAATAAATTGAGGTATAAGGTTACAGTTTGATAGAAACATCTAGAATGAAACCTAACTTACTTGACTAGGCATCCCATAGTTGTTTGGAGTCATAGTAGAATAAGAGCCTGACTGGTGAAGACCATTGCCTGAATCAAAGTTGCATCATCTTTAAGATCATCAAAAGGTAAGATAAAAACCTGTCAAACTTCTTTTATTTGTAAAGGGGATCCAGCAAAAGACTCATAACAACCTCCAAGGGATGATGTTGATGTGTTACTATTAGATACACATGCAAGATTCTGCTTCATCTGGTCCAAATATTTCTGAGACTCGCTTTGGTTCAGTTCTACATACATAACCTAAAGGTACAAATAAAAATTTAGGTAGAACATGAGATAGACTAGTACTAAAGTAATGATTCACAATCACAGTAACAAAAATTGTAGACAAGTAGGTTACTAAACACCTGATCAAAAGCTTCATCTGAATGAGGCATATCCTTGCTTTCAGGCAGAACATAATTAGCTGCCACACCGTAAACAGAATAAATAGGCCATAAGATGACTTAAAACTAGCAGATAACAAGGAAAAGAAAAACAAACTAGCAATACCTATCATTTTATTCACAGCATCAAGTGGCACTTCTTTCCCCATTTCTGTAAATCTTTTATCAGACCTTATCTTGAGCTCTTCTGGCGTTGGGAATACAACAACAGCAATCTGGAATGGACAAAAAATTATATCAAAATATGCATAAAATATTTGTATTCCAAGCTTCAACAATCAGATAAAAATAGCCACCTTTTGATAATCAGCAAATGATTTAAGCTTACGCTTACGTGCACTTTTATACACATTTGTCTGGTCAATTATGTAATTGCGAGGTATATTAGCTGCCCTGGACAGCAGTGTATTGAATATTCCAGTTGCCCTATCCATCAAAAGATCAAATCTTTCACCATAGTTGTTTTTCCGCAATAGTCCAGGTACCTGCATGACATTGGATTCAGAAAAAAAGAAACTACAAATCGAAAACAATAATCACAAAATTGGGCCAAGCAAATTCCTAACCTTCATCTGATCAAGAATTAAGTTTGTCCCAAGTAACACATAACGCTTTTCTGGATGATCTCTCACCCATTTTTCTGCCCATGTAGTCTTGCCTGAAGCTGGTAATCCCACCATCATTATCATTTCACAATCCTTTGGATCAGAAAAAGTAGGGCCCATAACTATGTTTGCATCCTCCACAGCCGAGGCCCACGGTTTAAACCCTTCTTCAGGAACAAGTCCATCTCCAACACTGAACTGCATTTGGACCTCAACATTTTTCAACAACACATGTGGAAAAAGTGCTGATTTCCACTGCAAATTCCCTGGAGGAGAATCCACCACTCCAAGGTTAGCCACATCAAATTGAGCTGCAACACCCAACCATTTACCATTCTTGGAGAAACCTATAGAAGCCAGAGGTTTGCTTTCAAGGTCAACACAACAAACTATTGTATCCCCAACACCAAACCTATCTCCAAAATTCACAAATCTTCCAGAATTTGAAAACTTGCCAGTACCACCATATCCAAAGCTGTGTCTAGACTCTCCAAGGTTCCCAACGACATCGTTGCCTCTGGAAATCCCAAGACGACAAATGTGTTGCTGCTCAGGGACAGTGTCATTCATATCAACCAGCTGTTCAGACACAACTTTACAGCCAAAACAATATTTACCTCTGATTATTCCCACGTTAGCCCGGGCACCAGACCAACAATAAGCAAACCCTTCCCCGTGAAGTCCATATCCAACAAGTCCATCGTGATCAATATTGAAATCTAACAATAAATAAAACTATTAACTGAGATATCACAAGCCAAGGTAATAGATAAAGGAGGAGATAGACAGAGAAAGCAATAAGTTTTTGACAATTTTGCATGCGTATTAACTAACTACTCAAGAAAATACTTCATGTTAAATTCACAAAACCTCAATCACTTCCCTTACGAAACCAATAACTGGTGATTCTTTCATCATTCTAACAATTTTATCTCTTTTAACATTAAATTTATCAGATAACTTGTTAGATTTTCATGATCAAATAATTAAACACAAATAATAAGATTGACAGTGAAACGAGAGTGAATACCTAAGTCACAGTCGGCAGGATTAAGAACGACACGCAGAGTAGAAGCAGATACATCAGATTCAGGTGCAGATTCCCTCACTTTCTTCGACAACAAGTGAGCATTATCTTCCTCTTCGAAACGACGTTTGGTAGAAGCCATTGTCGAGGATAACATGGGACTTCCCCCTTTCATACCTCGGTGTTTATTTCTATTTCTTTATTTGGTTTTATATTTCTCCGAATCAAAATTTAAATGTATATTAAAAAAGTTTCATCGCATCTAAATGTCACAGAACTTAAATTTAAGAAATAAGATCATATATATGTTGATAATACTAATTATTATATAGTAAATGTGTGATGAAAGTTATTGAATAAATAAAGTAGAAAACATAAATAATATAAATTAGAAAAGAAGATTCAAATATTGTATAAATAAAAGATGGTAGAAATGATATACATAAATAAAATATAAAATTCATATAGTGTATAAAAAATTAAATTCATGTAGTATTATATAAAACTCCTTGGGTCTCATTTTCTGCCTAGGTATCATGTTATATTAGATAATCACTTCCAAATAGCCTCTTTCTTCTATTTTGTATATACAAGAATGACTTTAGTAACTGTTGTTCTAATTGTTCATAATCACAATAATGAACCACGGACAAGAATAGGAGTATGATTCATACTTAATATGAAGGAGTAGTCAGTAAAAACAAAATAAGTAAATATTCTACTTTTGTTAAGTACTAAATAAATTCAATTAAATAAAATTTTGAAATATAAATAAAATATACAATAGTCACCACATGTGTTAATGGAGAAGCTGTCACTGATGCAACCTCACCACCTCTGGTCAGGGCCACATCTGCATGCATACAAATTCAAATATGTATAAAACAAAAGTATCTTGGAAGTTTTTTTTTATTACAAACATAAAAAAAATATTAATAGGATCTTGAAAGTTCAAAGATAAGAAATAGGAAAGTGTGGAAGGAGTTTCTGGCATATATATCAACCCGCATTACTAGTTCAGGGGAACTTTTATCTTTCACCCCTCTAAAATTTATAGATTTTTCTTTAAATATTTAAAGACAAGTTTCCATTAATACACTACTTCTCATAGCTGTTAAATTAATAGACATCTACCATTATTATGCTTATTGCTTGCTTATTGCAAGAGTACATAATAATTGATTCTTTCACCTTCTAATGACTGTTAGCTTAATAAACTTAAATTAATGTGAATGTCCCAAGATCATTTATTTAATTAACATAATAAATTACCTTGCTGCTTTATCTTCATAAGACATAAGCAAGTAATTGATACAGAGAATGTGTGGATGTTTCAAGATCATTGGGAGAAGGGTCTGGAACATGAGAGTGTCTTCCCAAGTACGCACAGTAGATATAAAAACAGAGCATCAATAAAAAAATTTATGCTACATCAACAAAATATACCTTCATCTTTTACTTTTGGAAGTATAACTTTTGCTTTCATAATGAAAGTTATAGTATATTTCTAAATATGTCTTATCGAAATACCACTTATTCAAATAAGTATTTTTTTTTTAAAAATATATGTTTCAGTAATTCAATGTAATGCTTTTCTCCCCTTAATATAAGCATTCATTCAAAAAGATATAATTATGTGAAATCTTTCATATAGTTTCATTATGTAGCAGACATTTGTTTCACATCATTTGTTTACTTTTTTTATTTTTGGAAATATGAGGATGAAAACATACCTCTCATGTTTATTAAGATGTTATGAAAAATGTCTATTATGTTAATTTTAAAAAAAAAAAAAAACATCAGAGTCTAATAGGTTTAAACAGTTTCTATTTTCATAAGGAAAGGTGAATACACATTCTCATGAAATAAAAATTATGTTATACCATAACTAGTTATTCGCGTTACATTCTTCAGCTTTTTTTTTTTTTTTTT
>Ga0209489_100287_pt1 | contig 87876 bp, 45 predicted proteins | sample SiratrowhiteBW_FD_187527 | JGI IMG/M metagenome (GOLD analysis project Ga0209489, IMG submission 187527) | Root nodule microbial communities of legume samples collected from California, USA - Siratro white BW (SPAdes) (version 2) | ecosystem: Host-associated > Plants > Roots > Nodule | place...
TTTTTTTTTTTTTTTTTTTTTTTTTTTTTTTTTTTTTTTTTTTTTTTTTTTTTTTTTTTTTTTTTTTTTTTTTTGTGGGGAATAATGTATTTTTCAAATTCAATTTGTTTTAATTCTTATTTTGTCCTCATGATTGCTTGTTACTTATGTTCTATTTTCATCTTCTGTATCTGTCAAGTGTCAACCATCTTCACCTTCCCAAATATTCTAAAATCTAAATAATTAAAACTTGAAAGTGACCTAAAATTTGTTGCACATGCTTACCTATTTTTTTTATATGGTTTTCGAAATTATATGTCACTTAATCTGGAAGGAGAACAAATCATGTTTCTCTTATCGTGTGTAATTAGGTATGTAAAATCACTTGTATTACTTGAAGCAGGGTAGGCTCCTGTTTTCAATATTTATTCTGATCCAATTGCATTTTTTTAAGCATTACGTGTTGTTTGAAGATACAAATTGTGTGATTAAAAATTCAAACAACGTAGAAGGTGGTTCCTCATCTACATCTTCAATATGATTTACTAAGTGGACCAACTTCATTAGTATGTTTTTGCTATTTTGACAGTCCTGTTGGAGAAAATAAGAGAAGCGGTGAAGTCTATAGACTCTTTGATGTTGGTGGCCAGAGAAATGAGAGGAGAAAGTGGATCCATCTTTTCGAAGGAGTTACAGCTGTAATATTCTGTGCTGCAATTAGCGAGTATGGTCTGCCATTGCATATCTTAATATGATTTATGATAATGATGGTGATAAAAGACTATTTGGACTGCTAAAAGTGTACAAATCAAAAAACGTATCTTAATTTCTTGTCTGCATATCTGTTTAGAATGTTTTGCACACAAAATTAAAAAGTCATAGTCCAGCTGCACATCCACAGATACAAACTTACAATGAAACACTTAAAATGATTGATGATTAACAAAAGTATTGGCTTTACATTTACCTTCCAGGTATGATCAAACACTTTATGAGGATGAAAACAAGAACAGAATGATGGAGACTAAGGAACTTTTTGAGTGGGTCCTAAAGCAACCGTGTTTTGAGGTTTTCTTTTGCTTTTTTAAATTGTAATAACTACATTTGCATAGAAAGTTTCCTTTATATGACAATTAACATCTGTATCTATCTCAGTGAATAATGACGGTCTTATCTTTTGTGGACAGAAAACATCCTTCATGTTATTTTTAAACAAGTTTGACATATTTGAAAAGAAGATCCTGAAAGTAAGAACCATCCAAATGAGTACTCTTTGTCATAGGTGGAGGGTATTATCATATCAGTTTAATACCTTGCATTGTGCAGGTTCCTCTCAATGTATGCGAGTGGTTCAAAGAATACCAGCCAGTTTCAACAGGAAAGCAAGAGATTGAACATGCGTACGAGTAAGCAAATTCTTAGATGGCAAATTCAAGTGCTAGATGATGAAGTTTTTATGTAGCTTAAGCCATTGACTTGGATAAACTATGTGTGCAGGTTTGTGAAGAAAAAGTTTGAGGAATTGTATTTCCAGAGCATTGCTCCTGACCACGTAGATCGTGTGTTCAAGATCTACCGGACCACTGCCCTTGATCAGAAGCTTGTGAAGAAGACTTTCAAGCTTGTTGATGAGACTTTGAGACGGAGGAATCTCTTTGAAGCAGGCTTATTGTGACCATGCAGGAGTGTGTTTAAGAGGAATATGGTATAATTTTTACATTGAAAAGGTCATCTGATTTTGGGTATATTAGAGGTCAGGTATACAACAATATAAAATCCATTTGTTGATTTTATGTCAAGTAAATCCTGGGTGGATTGGGAAAGCCTTTCTTAATACTTAATCACACACCACATCCCTCTCTAGAAAGCAAAATTGGTTGCTCTCAAATTTTCAGAGATGACATTATGCATTGTGATTATCTTTCCATTGATTGAAAGTCACTAATGAAATATTTCATATGCTTTGTTTAGGCTTGCTAAGTGTTCATGAAGTTTTGCCGATTTATGATGATGTGCATTTTCAGCATGCATGTTAATTTGAGTTTTTTAGTCTGCTTTCTAGCCTTGTTGTTAGTCCATTTAATGTTTTTAACACTTGCACGAATTGTTGATTTTGTCAAGCGACAACTATACTTTATTGTCTAACCTATGGGTACCTTGGAGGAAAAAAACTCTCACGTAATATGGATTAAAGACATAAAAATAGTGAAACAACATGCAAATTCGTGGTTCTAAATTTAGGTATGTTCTAAAAAAAGAAAAAAAAATTCTTATCTTTAATTCAATTGGATAAAAACCTTATCTAAAATAGAGTATCATTTTACAAAACTAGAGCTGAAAGAAATGATAAACCCACCTTCCGATATTCACATTTCTATTTGGAATTTTCCTTGGGGCGGTACATTTTCTTCACACGATTCATTAATACAACAAAGATTTTGCCCTCATTTTATTGAGGTTTATTTGTTCTAAGCTTAGTCTCTCATTATGCCAATACATATCTTATTATAAATTCATTTTAAAAATTTGAATTGTTCTCATTGAGAATGAAAATATATAATCTGTCAATTGCAACCAAAATAAGGATAAATTTAGGTGTCGAGGAATATAAAAATGTGAAGAATTTAATTATAACGCGAATATTATTTAATACCATGTTCAAGTATACAAATAAAAACTATTGATTTTTTGTAATAATTATTTTAATTCGTTAATAGGGAGAATATTATATATCAAATATGAATCTAATGTTGATGGAACATGTAATATAGTTGAAGTTGATCCAAGAAACGTTGGCTATCGCAACAAGGAAAGCTCGTTTTGTTTTGTTGGTTGATTGGTTGATAAAAAGTTAGAATAGGAGGTGCATCTTCATTGGCCAATTTTATCTTTGGTTTTGCTCTCCATTTTGTTTGAGGTAATAACATACCAATCCACATTACCACCGCATGTTAAGAATAGTAGTGGTTTCAAAATGGAGGATGGAAAATCCCTGCGTAAAATAACCAAGGCTTCTGGGTTCTTTTTCTCTCGCAACCATCTTCAAAACATCAACTTCATTTTGCAAGGAACAAAAAAAAAAAAACACCCTGAAAGCAACTGTTACAACTTGGTTCATTTTGGAGATAGATTAAAACAACTTTCTGACAATCAACTTAACCACTTCTTTTCATTTCTCTATAAACTCTCTAATCCGCTTCTACCTCTTACAAACACCTCACTCTCTCTTTTCTTTCACCCCCTTCTTCCAGTTCCTAAATTTAGAATATTGCTTCATGGGAAATAGACAAGTATGTTTGGCCATCATTCTAGCATGGCTTACTTTGTTTGAAGGAAACATGATACTTGTTAGTGGTGGTTTGAATTACAAGGATGCTCTCACCAAGTCCCTTCTCTTTCTTGAGGCACAACGTTCAGGGAAACTTCCCTCAAATAATAGGGTGCACTGGAGAGGAGACTCAGGACTCGATGATGGAAAACTCGTTAATGTCTGTTTCCATCTTTTCTTCTTATAGCAACACTCAATAAATTATTATATATAGTTTGAAAAACAATATGTCCATTACCATAATCTTAATAAACATCGATTGTAGTCTAGAATCATATAATTGTAAACATGAACATAAATTAACAAAAAAAAAAATGAATAATTTAGGGTCATATATTTACATATATTTACATATTTTTACATGCATGCATGCACGCAGGTGGACCTTGTTGGGGGATACTATGATGCAGGGGACAACGTGAAATATGGTCTCCCCATGGCTTTCACAGTTACTACGCTAGCATGGGCTGCTATTTTTTACAAGTCAGAATTTAAAGCAGCAAAAGAGTTGGATAATCTTCACGATGCCATTCGTTGGGGTACTGATTATTTTCTCAAAGCTAGTTCTCGACACAAAAGATTATACGTTGAGGTGGTGCATTCTTCTATTTACTACCACATAATTTTGCCTTGTTTGTAATAGCACACTTCATTTATTAACACTATTATAATATTATTATAATATAGGTAGGGGACCCAGAAGAGGATCACAAGTGTTGGATTTCACCAGAACATATGAAGACAAAGAGAACGGTTAAGAAGATTGGTGATGGCACGGCAGGGAGTGAAATCGCAGCAGAAACTTCAGCAGCAATGGCAGCTTCTTCCATTGTTTTTAGACCCAAAGATCGTAAATATGCTCGTAGTCTTCTCAACAAAGCTAAATTGGTACGTTCATGTGCATATATTATATATATATGCATGAAATATTTATCTCTGCTTAATAAACTTCTTGGTTGCATGCAAATCTTATAGCCTAATTTTCTCTCTCAAACATTTGGTGTAGCTTTTCCAAATGGCAAAATCGCATAAAGGAACCTATGATGGAGAGTGTCCCTTCTACTGCTCCTATTCCGGCTTTAATGTAATTAGTTTCTCCTCTAAGCTTTATCTTATCGAGAAGATACCATATATTACACAAAAGACATTTCTCACTAATTTTTCTATGATATGCAATCACACTTATGAATGGTGCTGGTGTGGAATGGTGTGGAATGCAGGACGAAATGATGTGGGCAGCAACATGGCTATACATTGCTACGAGGAAGTCAATGTATCTGAAGTACATATTAGAAGAATGCAAGAGTGCAAGTGTAGCAGAATTTAGTTGGGATCTTAAATATGCTGGAGCTCATGTCCTTCTTAGCCAGGTTTAATTTCCTATCATCATTACTCTTCTTCCTTTCTCATGAATGCTAGTCCTAATCAACACATGATGTTGTATGTCAGTTATATTTCGAAGGTGAAAAGAAGTTCGAGAAATTCAACTCCCAGGCAGAAAGTTTCATATGTTCCGTCCTTCCTGATAGTCCCTACCACCAGATTACACTGACTCCTGGTTAGAACGCTCTTCCTTCTTTGTGTGTCTGCACTGCTAAAAATCAACAAATTAGTATCCAAATCTATACGTAATGCTGTGTTGCAGGTGGCTATATTCATTTAAGAGATGGAGCCAACACGCAGTATGCAACCAGCACCGCCTACTTATTTAGTGTCTATAGTGACTTGCTTGACAAATATAACAGAAAAGTCGTTTGTGGAGACAAAAAGTTTAGCTCTTCCAATCTCCTTGCTTTTGCAAAGAAACAAGTTAGTACACAGACACAAACACATACTCCATTTTAAGATTGATTAAACATTGTTACGTAAATGCACTTGAAAACAACAATTAACACACATACATAGACTAATTTATTTTTTCTTGCTATATTTGGCATAGATGGATTACATTCTAGGGAAAAACCCCGAAGGAAGATCGTACATGGTAGGATTTGGAAACAACCCACCAACGCAAGCTCACCATAGAGGTGCCTCGGTCCCGACATTGAAAAAGGGTGAAGAAGTTTCTTGTGGTGTGAGCTTCACAAAATGGTTTTCGAAAGATGAACCTAACCCCCATGAACTCACTGGTGCCATTGTGGGTGGACCTGACCGCAACGACAAGTTCAAGGACAAACGTTGGGAGTCACCCTACACTGAACCATGCACCTACGTCAATTCCCTAGCTGCTGGTGTTCTAGCCAAGCTTGCATCTTCATCTTGATTTTCATCTTCCAAATTTAGTCTATAAACTGTTAAGCATATCACATATATGGATAACACTTGTAATTATTTACCTTTGTGAGTCTCTTGATTCAGCATGTCAAATTAATCAGCTTCTACCTTACTCTTTGTTAATAGATGATGAATAAGAATTAGAAAACTTAAGAACCATAATCTCATTGTTTTTCTCATCACTTTATTTTATATATTAGCTTTAAGGATTAAGTCAAACCCTTCTTTCCTAATTTCCTTAGTGTGATTTTCTCAAGAACATAAATTACACGACAAAATCTCCAAATGGTCAATCTGATTAAAAAAATAAAATAGGAGTTTAAGTTAATTATAGTAAAATAAATAAGTGTGTTTGATTTGAAATAGATGCATATATATAACCTCATTTTTTTTATCCTTAGTTTGAGAGAGGTAAATTTGAAATTCGATAGAGGAGAAACACTTCTTTTTTCTTCTTCATCTTTTTATAACCCAACTGATTAAAAACCAAAATAATATAAATAAATATATATTGACAAATATTAATTACTTACCATTTCTTTAATTAATATTAAGTATCTATAAACTTACTAAGATCAACCGAAATAACATGGGATTTAAAAATTTATACGAGTAGTTCATATTTTGTTAATGTTTTGTACTCCCAAATTTGTACAAAAGTTTCGTTTTAACTTTATGGTCGTCAATGTCAATAAAAACTTAAATCATAGAATTAAGACACGGTAAAAAATATTTATTTTATTTTTTTATATGTAAAAATGTTATCTTTAGTATGAAATTTGTACTTGTAGTTACTCAAATTGATATCACAAATTTTTTGATGACACAAATTGAAATGAATTTTAAAAGATCAATATAAACTTAATTGCCTTTCAAATAATTAAAGAAGTGAAATTTCATTCAATTTAAACAAGCAAGGCAAAAGAAAGTCGAGCGTTTAAAATATCGAAAGAAAAACTGCACATATTTTTTATTACCTACTTTAAATTAAATATATAAAAGGTATTTTGATCTTTTAAGTATAGATAATTTAGAATATTTGTTGACATGGATTGTGCTTCACCTTGCTAGTGAAAAGAATATTGTGGTATCCTCGGCTTGGATGCTCATGCAGCATTGTGCTTGGGTAATTGAGCTAACAAGTTTTGGTTTTTGTCTTTTTTTATTTAACGTTTTATTCTCCAACACTTTATCTATTTAATTTTGTTAGAATGACATCGAAAGAAATATATATTTTTAGGAAAAGTATATTTAATAATTTGAAAAATGAATAAATAGTTAGTACGTTCTTTATTTTGGTAACAAGAAATATTAGTGAAAATGTTTTTAAGAAGTTTTAGAATAATTATTCTTTTATACATCTTTCTTTCTATCATACTCCAAAAAATGTAAAAATTTAATCAGATTTTAGTAAGCAATACTTCAAGTTTTGGCCATATTATTTAAATTTTTCAACAAATGTTTTTTAAAAAGTAATTCTTAATTGATTTTTTTATTCTTAATTATGAAAAATATATTGATTTTTAAATAATTGATGAAATTGAAAATAAAAGAGATTCGTAAAAAATAATATAACTTTAAGACTTAAATATATATATATATATATATATATATATTATAATTTTAGACCAAACTCTTTATTTTTGGATGACGTGATCTTAATTTTTTCATGAAAAATAGTGTATTTATTTTAAATTATTGAAGTAGACAAATTTTAAAAGAATTACAGAAGGAAAAAATATAATGTTTTCGAACAATTTTTTTATTTTTTAAACAAAATAAAATCATGTTTAAAAAAAACAGTAAATTATTTTTAAAAACCGAAGTCATGTTTAGGTAAACATTAAGTCTTTTCTTATAAAAGTGTTTTCAAATTGTGTTTCAGTAATCAGTTTATTTAAAAAAAAAGTAAAATCATCACTGAAACACAATTTCATTTTCAAATGAAATGATATTTTGGTGACATTTAAATTCAAAACTGTTTTGATGAGTGGAAGGGTAATGTGGGCTAACTACCACACAAACGGGTAGTTGGTGGTCACTCTCAACCACGTGTCATTCACGTGTAATGCGATGTTTAAGGTATTTTTTTAAAAACTATATTTATTAATGGTTTATATTTCAGAAAAATATTATTTAAAATTTTTAATTTATCAGACACTTTAAAAAAATAAACATATTAATAAAATTATATAAATAGACACACACGTGTGCTTTGGAGAACATTAATACCTGGTACCGAGTATTCGATATATATTTTACTGAATATTTATAATATTTAAAAAATGATTAAATAATTTGTATTTTAATTTTGAGATGTTTTTAACACAGTTTTATCTCACTAAAAAAAACTATCTTTAGTGAAGAATAAATATAATTCCAGAAATTATATTCATAGTTCTTTTTTTTTTAAATAAAATTATTGATTTCTTCTAACACCCTAATTTTTATATTTTACCAAAGTATTTAAGTAACCTCAAAAATAAATTATAATTTTTTAAATTTTTTATTTTCATAGTTTATGTAAATAATAAAATATTTTTTATTCAGCTTTGTTATATTTTTTACCTTCTATATTTTCAGTTAGATGCTTCGAAATTAGAGCCGTAATCTTTTTTTTTTAATTTTTTAATTATTTTTTTTATAAATATCAGTTATTAATATTTTCATTAATGAAAAAAAATTAAGTCTATTGTAATAATCTAGAAACTCTGTCATCTAAGTAGAAATGATAGAAGTGGAATGAGCACTTGATTATTATATTATTAAACTGTGTATTTATAGAAAAAGTAAGTAGTCAATTATAGGAAAAGTAAGTAGTCAAGTCTCATTTCCACTCAAGTCATCATATCTCTAAAACCCCTAACTCTCTTTTTCCTCTGACTTCTCTCTAAGTCTCCGCTTCCGTACATCATCAGTTTCTAAAGCGGAGCTCACCCTTGGACTTATGACGGAGAATAGAGCAAGTCTACTCGATCAGAATATCTGTAAGAGTAAGTTCGTTTTCTGCCCTCTTCCCTTAAGAGTCATTTTTAGGTTTTCGTTTTCCTCTACCTTATGAGCTTGCATGTGGCCTATGAGTTATCAGATAGTGCCTTTGTGAGCTCAGTTCCCTAGTATTTTAGTCTGATCGTTGATCAGAGGTCCGTTGGGGCAGATTTGAGTTCTTGAAGATCTTAGGCTTTGGGGCTATTAGAGAGAACTTCTAGTGCAATTCAGGTAAGGGAAGCTGACTTGCATGTTCCCTGATTTCAGTTTGTTTGTGATTTAGGGTTTCATTTATAATATGTCTGTAAAAATACATCTATAATGGTTTATTTGCTGGCATGAAACTTAAGTTGAGTTTTTGATTGTTTATTCATTCTGGTATGTATGATGAGTATGTGGTAATTGATGAAATGCAAGTTGAATTTCTAGTTAAGTTAATCATATGAGACATGTGTAGTAGCTCTGTGGTAGTAAAAATTGCATAAATTGTCTGATAACTGATATTTTCTGCATAATTCGCCCAGGAGACAGCATCTCGCCCAGGCGAGAGTGGTTTCGAGTAGCAAGTATGCTCTCTGGACTGTTTTCGCCCAGACGGGAAGTTCCTTGCCCACACGAGAAAGTAGTTTCGCTCAAGCGAGGGTACAGTCGCCGAGGCGAGAAAGCCCCTGGAGCAAGTGTGCTCTCTGGAGTGTTTTCGCCTAGGCGAGAAATCTTTCGCCCAAGCGATGAGGTATTCTCGCCCAGACGAGAGGATTTTCGCTAAGGCGAAAATAGACCCTGCTCTCTGGACTATTTTCGCCCAAGCGATTAATTTTTCGCTCAGGCCAGGGATATTTTCACCTAGGTGAAATTGGTCTACCCCAAGCTAATTTTTTTTTTTTTTTTACTTTTTGTTTTCGATTATTTAACTCTTTTTGAAATGCAGTGTATATATTTAATAAAATAGATTAATTGATAATTTAAAATTAATTATATTGATGGTTTAGTGACTTCTTTAAATGTTGAGATTGAAGTGAAGATTGAGATTTAAAAGTGAGTGAATGCATGAGTAGAGATTTATATTGTGATATGATATTGTTAAAAATGTTGATAAAGGTGGTCAAAGCCTAGGCATAGTGTTTTCAGGAAAGAAAACACCCGTGACTTGGTTAATTGGGAAGTACATTGTCTAAGGATCTAATCATTAACGATTGATATCCTGACTCTACTAGTAATAAGAATCAAATAGATGATCATTACTAGGTGGTGAGAGTTGAAAGAGGTTTGAACTGGGTGACTGCAGCTTGAAATATAGCTGGTCAAGAAAGTCTCAAGGGGACTAACCTTGTCATACATGATTGTTGATTCATTTGTGTGGTGGCTGTGTGGATTCACATTTTGGAGATGTATGACAGGTGCATATCTCGGAGTCTATTCAATGCACGAGCCTTTCGGAAGTAGAGTCATGTTTGTAGTGTGTTAGATTCTTATATTGTGATGATACATGAAATTGAATGTTTTTGCTTTGTTAAAATTTGGTTAGCTTACCCTTTGTTTTTGGTTAGCTTGTGTTTGATTTTCTATCTATGATGATCGTGTCTTGACACGGGAGCAGATACCGTTGCAGATTGATCTTTGGGAGATCATATAGGTTGAAGGATGCTGTTAGGAATAATATTATATTTTAAAAAACTTGTATCTGATATTGTAAATATGTTTTGAAATTTCAGTTTAGCATTATTATGTAATCTTAATGCATGTTAACTATAAAGTACTGTAAGATATACATAATGTTAATATTTTAATTGCCTTAATAGAAGCTTTAATTTTGTGGGGTGTTACATCTACTATTTATTTCACCTTTTCTTTTATGTATTATAATTATACCATTTTAACCTTTTGGCTATGAGCCAACATCACCAAGGAAGATTAGAAGTAGAAGAATTAAAATTTTACAAGTGTAATACTAAGAAGATCTACCTAAAATAGTTTATTTGTTGTATTAAACTTTTAATTGCTATAATTAAAATGTTATTATTGTATTAAAACAATTAAATTAATATACATTTAATCCTATAATTTACTCGTAAAATAGAAATGTATATTATTTTTGGGTTCTAAAAATTTTTATTTTACTTTTAGTTTCGATATTTTTTTTTTCTATTTTGATCGTTGTTATTTTTTTTTCATTCTATTGTACGAATACTTTATCTATGTCAATACCTCATTTCATCTAGGTAAATAAAATTTGAAAAATATGTGTCTATAACTAAGAACAAAAAATAAAAATTGTTTTTTTAATTAATATTATAAACTAAAAATGATAATTGATAGTTTAGATTTCTTTTTAAAAAAACATAAGACAAACAAAATTGAACTTAGTCCATTAAATTTTAAAAATTTAAAATAAATAATAATAACATAATGGTTAAAATAAAAAAATGAAAAATAAATTATAACTAAAATTAAAAACGAGAAAACAATAAATAGAAATAAAAATAAAAATAAATGATTCTATGAATTCCAAACAAGAAAGAGAAAAATAAAAAAGAAAATACAGTTGTGAGAATAGATTTTTTCTTTTTTTATTTTTGGATAAAAGTCCTTTGACAATTGTGAACTATTTTATATCCGTAACATGATAAGATATATGTATATATGATATAAGATAAATATATAAATTTAAGATTTAAATACAGTTAAGATATGACAAAATTGACACAAAATTCAAATTTTAAAATGATAGATGAAATGAGTAGGATTGTGAAATATTATAACCGTTATGATAGTAGTTATAATTATTAATTAGTTTAAAATTAAAATAAAAAAATAGTATAAAAATGATAAATTATTTTGTTATTATTGTCATAATAAATTTAAATTGGAAAAAAAATACACAAAGATTACGCCCCTTTGACAATTGGCAGGCCTTCATTACTTGGCTAAGGGCAAAGTTATATTTTTTTATTTTGTACAATAGAGCTTTATCCTTTTCACCCAACACAGACTAAGATATGTCACACCCATATAATTAAAGAAAACGGAAAACAAGCAAGAAAATCTCTTATCACAAACTAAGAACAACCAAGAGAAGATAAGACGAGAAGATAAGACCATGCCGCTACCCAAAACGGAAACCATCCACGAACTCGAGAATTACCATCCAGCGACCAACCACTGTGCCAAAACACCACTTTTGAAACTCATCTCCAAAGCATTATGCTTCATATTAGCGACCAACTACGACGATACCCACAAATAACCTAAATTTATCTTTATTTAACGTTAAATATCTCTAAACCCCAATAAAAAAAATTAATTCTTTAACAATGTTAGCACCACTTTGTTTGGTCTCCACTTTGTTTGTGAGGTAAGTAACAACATACCAATCCACATTACCACCACATGCTAAGAATAGTAGTCGTTTCAAATGGAGGATGGAAAATCTCTGCGCGAAATAACAAAGGATTTTGCATTCTTTTTCTCTCGCAACCATCCTCAAAACACCAACTCCATTTTGCAAGAAATAACAAAAGACAAACACGCATATGAAAGTAGCTGTTACAACTAGGTTCCTTTTCGAGACAAATTAAAACAACTTTCTAACAATCAACTTAACCACTTATTTTCATTTCTCTATAAACTCTCTAATCCCTTCTACCTCTTACAAACACCTCACCTCCCTTCTTTCTCTTGCACCCCCTTCTAAATTCGGAATCTTGGGTTCATGGGTAATAGACAAGTATGTTTGGCCATCATTCTAGCATGGCTTACTTTGTTTGAAGGAAATATAATGCTTGTTAGTGGTGGCTTGAATTACAAGGATGCTCTCACAAAGTCCCTTCTCTTCCTTGAGGCACAACGTTCAGGGAAACTTCCCTCAAATAAAAGGGTGCACTGGAGAGGAGACTCAGGACTTGATGATGGAAAACTCATTAACGTCTGTTTCCATATTATTTTTCTTATACCAAAAATCAATAAATTATTATATATAGTTTGAAAAACAATATATCCATGCCCATAATCTTAATAATATCAATTGTAGTCTCGAATCATATAATTGTAAACATGTACACAAATTAATAAACAGAAAAAATGAATAATTTGGGGTCATATATTTACATATTTACATGCATGCATGCACGCAGGTGGACCTTGTTGGGGGATACTATGATGCAGGGGACAACGTGAAATATGGTCTCCCCATGGCTTTCACAGTTACTACGCTAGCATGGGCTGCTATTTTTTACAAGTCAGAATTTAAAGCAGCAAAAGAGTTGGATAATCTTCACGATGCCATTCGTTGGGGTACTGATTATTTTCTCAAAGCTAGTTCTCGACACGAAAGATTATACGTAGAGGTGGTGCATTCTTCTATTTACTACCACATAATTTTGCCTTGTTTGTGATAGCACACTTCATTTATTTTATCTTAAAAATAAAACATAACATTGTAATATTATTATCATATAGGTAGGGGACCCAGAAGAGGATCACCAGTGTTGGATTTCACCAGAACATATGAAGACAAAGAGAACGGTTAAGATGATTGGTGATGGCACGGCAGGGAGTGAAATTGAAGCAGAAACTTCAGCCGCAATGGCAGCTTCTTCCATTGTTTTTAGACCCAAAGATCGTAAATATGCCCGTAGTCTTCTCAACAAAGCTAAATTGGTACTTCATCTGCATATTATATATATGCACGAAATATCTATGTCTACTTAATTAACTTTTTGGTTGCACGCAAATCTTATAGCCTAATTTTCTCTCTCAAAAATTTGGTGTAGCTTTTCCAAATGGCCGAATCGCATCAAGGAACCTACGATGGAGAGTGTCCCTTCTACTGCTCCTATTCCGGCTTTAATGTAATTAGTTTCTCCTCTTAGCTTTTTCTTATGGAGAAGACACCATATATTATACACAAGACATTTTTCACTGATGTTTCCATGATATGTAATCACACTTCTGAATGGCGTTGGTGTGAAATGCAGGACGAAATAATGTGGGCAGCAACATGGCTATACATTGCTACGAGGAAGTCAATGTATCTGAAGTACATATTAGAGGACTGCAAGAGTGCTAGTGTAACAGAATTTAGTTGGGATCTTAAATATGCTGGAGCTCAAGTCCTTCTTAGCCAGGTTTAATTTCTTATCATCATTACTCTTCTTCCTTTCTCATGAATGCTAGTCCTAATAATACATGATATTGTTTCTCAGTTATATTTCGAAGGTGAAAAGAAGTTGGAGAAATTCAACTCCCAGGCAGAAAGTTTCATATGCTCTGTGCTTCCAGATAGTCCCTACCACCAGATTACACTTACTCCTGGTTAGTTCTCTCTCCTTTGTGTGTTTGCATTGCTAAAGATTAACAAATTAGTATCCAAATCTATAAATAATGTTGTGTTGCAGGTGGCTATATTCATTTAAGAGATGGAGCCAACACGCAGTACGCAACTAGCACTGCTTACTTGTTCAGTGTCTATAGTGACTTGCTTGAGAAATATAAAAGCAAAGTTGTTTGTGGAGACAAAAAGTTTAGCTCTTCCAATCTCCTTGCTTTTGCTAAGAAACAAGTTAGTATATAGACACACACATACTCCATTCTAAGATTGTTACGTAAATGCTCTCTAAAACAACAATTAACACATTGATTTATTGCAATATTTGGCATAGATGGATTACATTCTGGGGAAAAACCCCGAAGGAAGATCGTACATGGTAGGATTTGGAAACAACCCACCAACGCAAGCTCACCATAGAGGTGCTTCGGTGCCGACATTGAAGAAGGGTGAAGAAGTTTCTTGTGGCATGAGCTTCACAAAATGGTTTTCGAAAGATGAACCTAACCCTCATGAACTCACTGGTGCCATTGTGGGTGGACCTGATCGTAGTGACAAGTTCAAGGACAAACGTTGGGAGTCACCCTACACTGAACCATGCACCTACGTCAATTCCCTAGCTGCTGGTGTTCTAGCCAAGCTTGCATCTTCATCTTGATTTTCATCTTCCAAATTTAGTATATACATTGTTACGCATGTCACATATATGTATAACACTTGTAATTACTTACCTTTGTGAGTCTTCTTAATTCATCATGTCAAATTAATCAGCTTCTACCTTGGACCTTGTTGATAGATGATAAATAAGAATTAGAAAATATATGAACCATGATCTCAACGATTTCCTCGACACTTTATTTTATATGTTAGCTTTAAAAATTAAGTCAAACCATTGCTCCTAATTTGCTTAATTAGTGTGTTTTTTCAAGAAAATAAATTATCCAAGAAAGTCTCCAAATGGTGAATCTGACTTAAAAATAAAATAGGAGTTTAATTTAATTATAATAAAATAAATAAGTGTATTTGATTTGAAATAGATGCATTTAATTTTATTTTTTTATCCTTAATTTGAGAAGGGTAAATTTGAAATTCGACAAAAGAGGAACACTTTCTTCACTTCTTTCTTTTGCTTCCTTTTATAACCCAAGTAATTGAAAACCAAAATAACATAAACAAATATATATATATTAATTACTTACTATTTCTTTAATTGATCTTAAGTATCTACAAACTTACTAAGATCAACCGAATAACATGGGATTTAAAACTTTATACGAGAAGTTCAAATTTTGTTAATGTTTTTTACTCCCAAATCTTCGTTTTAACCTTATGTCGTCGATGTGCATAAAAACTTAAACGGTAGAATTTAAAAGACACGGTGAAAAAATATTTACTGTATATTTTTATATATAAAACATGTTATCTTTAGTATGAAATTTGTGCTTGTAATTACTTAAATAATTGATATCGACAAAGTTTTTAAAGACAGATTGAAATGAACTTTAAAAAATCAATAAACTTAATTGCCTTTCAAATAATTAAAGAATTGAAATTTCATTCAATTTAAACAAAAAAACACAGAAGAATGTCGACGTTTAAAATATCGAAAGAAAAACTGCACATATTTTTTTATTAACTACTTTAAATTATTTTAATCTTTAAATACAGATAATTTAGAATATTTGTTGACATGGAATGGACTTCACCTTGCTAAATCTGATGCTGATGCAGCATTGTTCTTCGGGAATCGAGCTATCAATTTTTTGTTTGTTTTAGTTTTATTTTAACGTTTTATTGTTAATAAATATTTTGGAATAAGATATATTTTACACTGTAGATTCTAGAATATATCTTTTATACTCTGGATTATATATTCCGACATACAATTTTAATAGGATAAAATTTTTTAAATTATATGGGGTGTAGTTTAAATTTATGGCGTTGCAAATTCATAATCCATTACTAAAAGAACATCATTCTCCATCCCCATGATTTCTATGTGTACTCTTGTTGGAGGTGGTTAAAAATTATTTGTGGTTACTGTTTGTCATTATTTATCTCTTACCTTCTCACCACACACCTGTATCAAGTAACAGATTGTATCAAATTGTACACTTTAAAAAAGAAGTTTTGGATAACGACAATATCAAAAGTTTTTTTTTTTTTAAAAAAAGTTTTTATATTATGCAAAAAATACTTATGAATTGTTATAAAAAAGCTTTTAGATTTTACAATTTAGTGTACAATTCAAAAGTTTTTCTTTCACATAAAAAATAACTTATGAATTATATAATGTGAAAGTAAAAATTTTTTATTATACAATTAAAAAGTTTTTTTTATTCATCAAAAAAATAACTTTGAGATTATACTATCTAAAATTTGTTTTTTGACAAGGAAAGTTTTTGTATTTACGAAAGAGTACACAAAAATAATTATAGGGTTGCAAAAAGAAATCCCGTAAATGAAAGTAAATGTAGTGTTAGGTTATATTAGGAGAACATTATTAGACTATATTGTTTCAACAAGTACATTTTAACATTTTTGTAAAAATCACCTCTTTAACTTTTTCATTTTAATAATATATGTTAATATTTTAAGTCAAAAAGTGAAAAGTATTATTTAAATTAATGTAATTAATTGTGAAAAGAGATGTTTTATTATTATTATTTAGATATTGATGAATATCAATCAAAATATCAGTGCCCATACTGTTGATAATTATCTATGCATTAAGTGACAATAAAAGAATTAAAGTAGAAAGATTTATTCACTGTATTTTTGAATTAAAATTATAAACAAGGAAACATGAGAGTCCTAGTGTCGTCTCTCTTTCTCAGTTCAGAGTTGTTTGGATGGAACAGTTTGACGGTGAAGCTCCTAACCACCATTCTTCAGCTACTTCCTCCATCGGAAAGTACAGTGACGTGTTCTGAGACAGATTACGCCCACGATGACAATAGGCTCACAGTGCTCATAAACGCAATGAACCTTTCGAATCCATCGACTCCTTCCAACAGCTACTACCCATCAAGTTCATCCGCTTCTTCTCATCACTCCTAAATCTACTTTGACTACAATGCATCCGCACAATTTCACACCTTTAACCCAAAGACAAGAATTATAGTTTTATTAATGTACTTGGTTTGCTTGTCTGCCTAAATAGTCTAACAGCACGAGACACAAGGGCTAAGATATATACGCTCATACACAGTGGTTATGAAGGTGAAAACAATGGCATTGTAGTGTCAAACTATACGCTAGCTTTCTGAAATAGTAAAAAAATGTTGAATTGTATTGAAAATAGCAAAACTGTGCGATGCTTCCAAAATGAAACAATGACATTCAAAGTCTCAAGGCTGAAGTTATAAAAAAATGATAACGTTTAAAAGTAATAAAAAATGTAACACGGAAGGCTGAAGTTCAGCATTTCTACGTAAATGAATAAATTTTTAATTTCTCCGGCCAAGGTTCTAATTACAATTGCTTACCTACATAGAATACAACATAAATGATAAATACAGGTAGGATGAGCTACATAATAATAGAATCAGCACGTCAAAACTTTACTGTTATCCTATCTTAAGATAATTACAGTTTGCTGGTTTAACTGTAATTCGAAGAGAAATTACAAATTAAGCCAAGAGAATCATTCTTCCACCTCTGATTAGTAATTAATATCAGGAGTACCAAATGCATTCAGTGACGAGGCCGATAAATCTGATGACAACTAAGGTTGCTGTCCATTTGAATGGGGAAACATTTCCGAATGGGCTGTGCACTAATTTAATTCCAGAGAACAAATATTGAAGCACGGTTTCAAGCAACGATCTTCCAATTGTAGTGTAGATCAATTACTTCTCATGTAAAATAAGAAACTGGGCACAGGGATATTCGCACAAAAATGCTGGGGGATCAATATCATCACTATTTATAGCAGGGATTGCCATATCTATGTCTTCAGCAGAAAAAGGAATGCTGCACAAAAAAAAAAAAAAAAAAATTGAAGGCTAAGAGAGGGGGTCACAGCTACCGTAGTTTCCAATATATTATAGGTACTATGAGAACATTCTATCAATGAGTAAGCAAAGAAGATCCTATACGCCAGTGATTGTGGCAAATGTATTTCTCTGTCAACCCAAATAAGAATTAAGTATGCGATGCAATTTAACCAAAACAAGCTACATGACACGGTCAAATTAGGCTACTAGATTTTAATTAGTTTCAAAATTATATAATAGGTTATTAGTTTATTACCAAGTAGAAAATTACAAGCAAAAGCATCTTACAAATAAACTTTTCTTTGTACCATGGCAAAATAATAAGAACGCCAATCGCTTGCTAAAACTACAAAGAACTAAAAAGAACTTGTATTGTTGAAAGAGAAGTACCTCATATCATCGTCCAACAAGAAAGAATTAGATGTCAAATTCTGATTGTCCTTGCTCACAATGTCCCTCATTTCACCAACTACCTGTTCCACCATATGTAGTTTAGAACTCCAAGGATACTACCACAACACAAGTATTTTAAATCAATTCAAAACACAACTTGCCTCGTTGGACACACTTTGGGTTCCATACTTGTCGTCCCAGTACATAGTACTGATTCGATAAATTTGCCTCACTGTTAATGCCTGTTAAAGTGAACTAGAAATAGGTTAACCTTTCTATAAACAGTATTATTTTCAGCAAAAGTACAAATGAGAATATACACATGAAACAACAAAAAGAGGAATAATAAATGGCAAAAAATTAGGGGCAAGTTCCTCCCAACACAGTGCATTGGCAATCCAACTGTTACCCTGGAATTATTAGATACGTCGAGCAAAAAAGACGCCACATTTTCTTGAAAGAAACTAAATTTAAGAAATAAATGCATCGATTACATTGGCGCAAATAGTGACTTTCACATATAGGTATTTTACCATCAAAATTTCTTCATCTAACTTCAAAAGAATTTTTACTTCACCCAAATTATGAAATCAGCAAGAAACAAAACTAGAATCAAGAACCCACGGGTCAGGGTCATAAATTTCTTTAATTGCAGGCTCAGTTTCTCAGGCATATTCACGAAACAACAGAACCCAAAACCATTTGAGATGCAAAACTATTCAGTACAAAAGTGTGATAAGAGAGATGTTCCAATCATTTAGAACAATATAACGTTTATAATACCGGACAAAGATCCTGCCGAATTTCTTCCAAAGATTTTTCTCTCTTCCGATGTATTACCTGTACAATTAAAATAAATGAACATAAATATGGCATATAGTGCTATTTGAGAAAAAAAAGTACAACTAAGGTAGTGCTTATACCAGAAAGCCAACAGCTTGCCTTATATAATTCAGTTCGTGCCAGGACGTTCCTGCATACTAAATTTCAGAAGTACCTGGTTAAACCTTAAAACTATAATCATGAAGTAATAGCAATCTCAGTTTACCTCCTCATTAGCATTAACTATCCATTTCTCCAGTTCTGCAAGCCCAGACTTTACATATTCACCATTTGAGAAAGTACAGCATTCACGTCGCAGCAGAAGGCTAAAAGATATAATGGGCAAATTAAATTAAAAATTAGCTTAAGTACAGAAAACCAATTCAATAAACAAAGCAAATTACTGATTTGAGGCAACATAAAAGCATCTAGTAAATAGGGAATTTTACCTATTGAAGAGTGTAATATTGATGAAGGAAAAAACTTGAGTAACTAGCTTGCGGATGAAAAAGGACGGCACCTGAACAAGAAAAGATTAAGGAAACAAATAGATCATATTGAATGGTTGATACCTGTTAAAACAAACAGCTAAATTCATAGCCATAAATTATCACTGCTCATTTAGTTTCTAATAGAAATGGGAATTTTACTAATTATGTTCTCAATATCAAGCGTATAAAAAAAGCAAGAATTAAAATATTTCACTTCGCCACACCAAAGCTTGAAAATTGAAGTTTCAACCAGTAGGACAGCATAACTAAAAATGATCAATTGTGTTTCCTTTGAACAGGATGGTAGGCAAGTTCCCAGTTGGTCCAGTTTGGTTTTGATTACCGTGGTTCAAATAAAGAAACTGTTACATTCTTGTTTCAATGACCACACAAATGCTTACGAAGACACTGGACTGGAAAAAAATTGCCGAAATTGAATAGTGACAAATAAATCAATAAAGCAATAAATAGCGTACATGATTTACACGCATTCTGCTCATAAGTGAATCCAAAAATTTGATGATATTGTCCCATTGAGCAACAGGTGATTGCGGAGAAAGCCCACCAGGAGATTTAGATGATTTTCCACCTAGCATCCGACCTGTTTTAGGTGCCTAAACAGTATCATGTATAATAAGAAATATGACTTTGCAAGCTATCATTATTAAAGATTGACAGCAACAAAAGCACTTCCCTACTTCGTGGGATTTGACAACATGAATCATACAACACTTTTATGATTTAGCATAAATAAAAGTGGCACTTGTATAGGGATGCTATAACATTCTTTCTCAGATAAAAAAAAAAAAACAATAGTATGAAGAGGAAAAGTATATAGCAGCTGTTGAAAGAAAACAATCTCCAAAGCTGTAAGATCATTTCATCAATGCAAATAATGGGTGAAATTGGTTATCACTAGGCCAAACAAAGGCACCTCTCCCAGTCTCAACCATCCCCAAGGTTGTTTCAATTCTCATGTTTCACAGCAACAGGGCAGGCACAAGAAGTTAACCATCAAAATCAAAGTGTTTCCTTGAACGAGCAAATAAAAACACCCTTCAATAAACAAAATTGTTTCCTTGTACAGGCAAATAAGAACAACTCTTCAATTATCAGAATTGTTTCCTTGCATTGTTCTATAAACTCTAATCCTTACTATAGAACTTAAATTGCACCTCAAGTAATGAAATAAAGTCAAACAGCCATTATACAAGGATGCCAAACAGAAGAAAATAATTGATTGAAACCAAATGCAAACATGAAGTTTATGAAGCAAAGTCTAAATCAAAGCAAAGCATATAATAGATTTCATTAGTTTGGACTTCATTATGTCCGTACTTCCTAGCATTCAAAAAGAGTGGTGTGGAGAAGCTTGTGTCTGCTACACGGGTTACCATATAAAAGCAGTTTAGCGTATCAGCTGTCATGGACCAAATAGAGGCTGTAGCAGCACTACACCGCTGCTGTGTTGATTCCAAAAAAAACCCTCTGAACTAGAACTTCTTGGGGTGGGCTATTTTTTGGGATTTCAATTTCCAAAAGTGAAAATCACAATTGTATAGTAGAGAAAATTGTGATGACTTGAATTTAGAAGATGATGATAAATAATTTCCATTTAAGGAATCTTGTATTTGACTTTTGTTGCTATTTACTTGTACGCTTTTAAGACACATGACTTTTCACTGTTAATTAAGAATGTCATTAATTTTGAGTACTTTTTATCATTTTTTAAGAAAACATTATATAAACTATAAAAAAATTTCAAAACTAGCGGCTATAGCACTATAGCACATTTAGAGCTGTGCACCACAAACCATCATCCAGGATTTAAAACTTAATACTACAGTGGAACCAAGAATAAAACAACAACGATTCACAAAATATGACCAGGCAATTTTAGTGACACATTGCTTCAGTCCCCAAAATATCAGCTAGGAGTTAGAAATACCACCTGAATACATGATGCCAGAAGTGGAGAAAGCTCCTTTTTCAAATTATCACGTATAAGGCCAAAAATCTTTTCTACACAAGCAGTTAGCTGCTGTTTAAAAAGAATAGCGGGATATCGTGCTTCCACATGTACTGTACTATCATCATATCCAATAAGCTTCAATGGAGACCTCAACCTCTGAAAAATGGCATCAAATCAAACTGAATAAAGAGGTAGATAAAGAAAGCAGGGGCTGGAGACAACCAACTCGGGTGAAATACAAAAAATCAGAAGGGGAAAAAAACTAACGACAACAAAACCAAATAAATCAATGGATAAAAACAATGCAACAGTCAACACCCTTTAAAAAGAATCCAATAATTGCTATTTATACATTTCATAGAATGATCAGTAATTGTAAGTTGAAAATACAACATAATGATCAAATCATCAAACATTTCTAAACAGTGAAAAAATAGTTTGTTCTCTACTTTCTGCATTGTTGAGCTTTCTCTTAGTAGCCATCACCAGATAAGCAGAAGATTTTTAAAAGAGGAATCTTTAGAAGAAAGGAAATGTTAGCAATAAGGTTTAACAAGTGTTGATAAAGTTGCAATCGTTACAGGCTTTCGGTATACGAAGATAGTACAATACTACACGATCATTCAAGGACTCCGTGTTCTGCATAGAATCATGGCACAAGACCAGTACTGAGAAGGGAATTAGCAGAATCATGGCAAAAGACCAGTACTTAGAAGGAAATTGGAAGTTGGTAGCTTTGTAAAGCGAAATGATAATTTGGTTAGACAAGTGTCCATCTTGAGAAAAAAGTCCCACACTGCCTGCCAAACAGTTGAAGTGTGGTTTATATTAACATGGTATTAAGTTTTAAGATGGAATTTAATATGGCATCAAAGTCTATGGCCCTTTTCTGTTCATCCTAGTTTGAGGTGATCTCCATGGTTTTCGTAGTCACTAACATGCATTGAATACTCTGGCAGGCATTTGTGGAAGCTGAAATTACTTACAAAACATATGCATAAAAAACATCGATAAAAAAGAAAAAACCTCTACATCCAAACATTAATAATTCGTAAGCTCATAATATAATAGATTATTAAAATTCATAACATTATGCAATTCATTGAACCAAAGTCAATCATCACCAATAAAATAGAAAAACATTTAAGATGCACAAGTGAGGGGGCAAAATCTGATATTAGTATACAAACTTGATAACTCACATGCCCGATTCGGCTGGTCAAGCCAGATGATCTGGCGTAATGTTGAGCAGTGGCCGTTAAAAAGCCATTAGAATGCAAGTTCCTTTGCAAGAGGCATAGAAGTGCAGATGTATTGGACAGCCAATATGGCAAGACAATGTCATCGTCTCTAACCTGAAACAGATGACAATCCACCAATGAATAAATCTCACGTGAAAACTACACAAGCAACCTACAATTCCAATACAGTACTATTACCTTTAGGACATCATTAATTCCATCAACAATGTGATCAAATATGGCTGTGCGCTCAGATTCGAAGGTATGCCAATGATGAAGACATTTGTATATGATACAAGCTGCCAGTGGTTTACCATTTTTGAACCCCAAATCCTCTCTGATACACCTAGAGAGGAGTTCATTGTTATCCTGCACAACACATGGTATCGATAAGCCTATAGGGCACAATGTTAGGCAAATTGCAGAGTCAATCCTAGCTTTTGATGAATATGTTCAAGTATAAGAATCTTACTATAATATAGACCTTAAATTTATTTTAGTTATATTCACGCCAAAGTCAATTGAGTCTTAAATTTAGTTATTTTAGTTTCATTTTGTTTAGCATAGGGATAACTAGATAAGGATAAGGAGCAATAAAACCACCATAACAAATGATACTGGCTCCCACCAAAAATCTCAAACCTGCATCCACCGGTGAAATTTTTGGGAAAGGCCTCAAAGTGGTGATAATCATTTTAATTTGTAACCAGCGATAGGCTATTGCAAACCATGTGGCTGACGCCTCTTTGTAAAGGTTGCGAATGAGAGAACAAAACACTACTTAAGTCTTCTAAAGACATGTAAAAGAAAGAATCTAAAACAAAACGTAAACCCTTTTGATGTCAACTGAACAGACCTAAAGCATGTGAACAGAGAGAGACCAGGGAACAATGTTCCAGAGTTTGGCTGGAAACACAGCTGGGAACTCCAGGTCAGGTGGTTTGCATAATGAGAGAAGTGGCCTGTATTGTTTATCTTTCAAATGGAACGAGTGCAAGTGAGAAAATAGAATAAAACAAATGAGCGGCAAAAACCCAAGATTGCCCATTAAACAGCACCAAACGCCATGATTTAAAGGGAAAAAAAAACAGAGTTCCTGCATTGAGCCAATAGTGATCACAATGGCCGCAAAGGACATCACCCCAGGTACAACAACACAATGCACCACAGCAGGGTACCATTGAGTGGTCGACAGTCACAAGACACTGAGACACAGTTAACCTGAGTCTTAGTTCAACTTTCTGTTAAGTACGAATCTCTATAAAAGCTAAAATTCAAAAATATTAAGTTTTCCTTCATTCCCCTCATCAAACTGAAGTATTTTATACCATCAACAATTTCATTACACCACTCAAGTGCTTACAGCTTAGCGGCCTTTTCTCTGTGGTAACACACAATTATAGTTTTGCTGACGAGCCAAGAAAGAAACAGCTAATCAGTCCTAATCCCAGTAGTAGATTAAACCAATAAGTTTAAGTCGAACAAGGAAATTGTCAACGGACATTGACAATAATTGCAGTTATAGTGTGTCCCAGCCCCCTTCACCTTCTTACTAAATCGAAAAGAATAAGCAATGACAATCGCAGAACCTTATTCATTGAAGGCAACCACATTGGTTTCCTATAATTTAGATTTAAATATTGCATGAATATATTGTAAACACAGCAGCCATCTGAAATTTGATAACAAGAGTGCTGAAGCACAAATAATACCTGGTGCCTCTCAGCTGTTAATTTTGATCTGCGAGAGTCTGACAAACTTCCATGTGTAAAAGGGGGAATAAGTTTTGTAGGTGTGGGCGATTCCTGAATCAAATTGGAGCCAATGTAAAATGACTATAATTGTGTTCAGTAATTATTTTCAACAGAAACCAAAAATGCAGCATCTTACAAATATGGGCTTTTGCTCAGTGCGGGGGACTATTGCATTTGAGTATTTCTGTTTCAGAAAAGCAAATTAAATACATATGTCACAATACCGCAATCAATTTTTTTGTAACATTTGAAACATTTATATATTGGCTATATGGGAAACGGAAACCCATAGATACAATTTCTGTAAAAAATAATTGATATCAACATCCATATGCACGAGGAAACTAACCTCTGAAAATGACTTTGTTAAACCTCGATGGTTGCTCTTAGGAGATACAGTTAAGGAGGATTTCTGACGAAGCACGTGATTTTCATCCTCTAAACTCAATAGCTTTTCCTGGAGACTATTAAAATTAAAATACAATAGGAAAATCAGAATTATAAACCAATCATGTAAACTACAGAACAATATTCAAATTTTCAACAAGAATCAAACTCTAAGAAAGGAAAGCAAAAAACCATTGGAAGGGGAAGATAAGATCCAACACCTTTGGCACTTGAACTAAATCGATTTTTAAAACAGGAGAAATGAAACCAGAAGAGGCACCTTTTAACATCTTGCCCAAGTTGAGAACACTTGTGTTCAAACTCCCTCATTTTCAGAATGGTTTTATCATGGTCTTTCCGAGCATTAACAAGCTCGAGCTCCAAAGCTGTGCTCTTCTTTTCAAAAGCATCCAATGAACCCTACACATATCAGACAAGCAATCTATATAAATAATTTATTAGAGAAATCAGACAAAACAGAAAGGTGAGGGATAAAAACTATCATGAACCATTCATTTTAAAAGCATAAACTATTAAATGAATGATTTCATATGTAACGCACCACTTCAAGCAAGAGCCCTGTGAGTTTTAAGCACAGACAGTTCACAAACAGACCACAGCTCATGCTGAAGCTGGAATTAATACATCATTCAGAAGAACAGAGACCCAGACCAAACAATCATAATTGCTCAAATACCATATCATCAACTAACTATCCCGTATGTTTAATTTGTTGGGTAAAAACATTTTAATATATAACGAGATTACCAACAAAGCATGGGGGTGGGGAACAATCCAATCTGAATGCAAACGAATTAAGAAGGAAAGGAAAAAACTACAAAAAATTGTAGCAGAAGCCAACACAGGCCCTATTTTGAACACACTTTCAGTTAGGTACAACAGTTATCAAAGTAGATATGAACCAAACAAAAAAATATTATTATATGCTGGAAGATGTTGCAACCGGTAAAAGCATGTACCATCCACCTACTTTTCTCCTAATCATAGCAGTAAAAAACATTACCTAAAACTATAAAAAAAAATAACTGTTCGCTACTAATCCATGTTCCACCCATAAGCCTAAAACCATGTAAAACCACCTTTTCACAACTAATGAACCCAGAAGTCCAGTGAAACATTTGATACTACATTGCCCCATGTGATCTCAGACATGAGAAGTAAAACCAAACCATTTCCACCCGCTTTGGCCTTTAGTTAAAAAATCCACACGCAATGTTTACCCACATTTTTGACCCAGCCAAAACATACTGCAAACTGTCTATTCAAATATTCAATTTGTCGTGCCACTTGGGCTCTTTACCAGTGACCCATCTTCGAATTTTAAATCTACCCCACATCATCGATAACCATGCTTAATTTTTGCAATTTATAACACAAGCCTGCATTAGAGAAGAGAATAGGTTAAGCCACATTTTGGGGATTTTTATTCAAGCCCTCATCAGTCCTGGGGTAGATTGTGCCATTTTCCTAAATATGTCAAGCCAAAACCTTATTAGAAGCCTATTAAGTTCAAAAAGTTAGGCTTGAATGCCATCCCAAAAGCTTTATGGATCTATCAGATTATAACAATATTATTGTATTAAATTTTTACTAAAATTTGGAATTATATGCCTGTTAGTCTCTCTAAAGACTTAAACACCACTAGCCTACAAATAAGATTAATCAGCTAAGGTATGCATGTAACCTTATTTAATAGTTTTTATTAAAACTAAATAGATCTTTTTAATAGGCTTTCTGGCCAAGCAACGCCTCAAAACAAGACTTATATAAGGTAAACAAGTCTTAGGCCTTTTAATTGGGGTACAGGCCTAGGGTTTAGGCATAGCTCAGCCCTTGTCAAGCATAGCACAGCCAATCTCTACCCCAATTTGCATACATCAAAGCAAATTAAAAGGACAACTTCTTGCAGTGAAACGACTTCAGGAAAAGAATAAATTTGTAATGCAATTCAAGCTAAATTCGAGACACAAATAGAAAACCTTGCCATATAAATTGCATGGTAAGAATAATTGAAATGTATTGTCCAAATAAAACAAACTCAATTGAACACAACTATTTAACATGAAGCACCTTTAATTGAGCATTTTCCTTTCGCACTTCATCCATTGCAACTAGCTCTCTTTCTAAAGAAGATTTTTCCTTTACTGATAATTGCAACTGATTTTGCAAAACTGCATTTCTGTTGCTCTCGTTAATTGTTGCAAGTTTAGCTTCATCTAATTCAAGATTCAGAGCCTCTACCATCTTCTGTAATTTGGAAATCTCAACATGCTTAACCTCTTCATTAGAAATCTGCATAACAATGAAGAATACAATAACATTAGTAGAAAAACCAAGATGTTGCGGAGACAACATACCAAGTAGAAAAACTCTCCTAAACACAAAACCAAGATGTTGCTCCATATACATTTCATCTTGCAAACTAGGCACGACAATGTGGGAAATTAGAAAGAAACACGATTTCCGAAAAAAAAAAAATACCACCAGTCCGGGAGAGCAAGGATTCAACAAGGCTAAGATACCATGCAAAAATATAAGATAGATATTCTTATGAATGAATCTTTGGGTGTCATGAGCACAACAAAGGAACACATTATATATAGACTGTACAATACATTACATAAAGATGGCCCTAGGCACATATATTGAAAATACATCTTAGTCCCCTTAAATTGAAATTTTTAAAATACTGAATATACAAAAAAAATTGTTGAGATTAATTGTTTAATCATTTATTAATATCATTGATGTAAAATTGTAAACATTGATGAATATAATAAATAATTCCAAGTCATCTTGGATTAATCACATAACAACTCATTGGCTTGCAAAATCATGCTGCCCGTTCCAGGCATTCAAATTGCAATTCAAGCAATAGTAACAATTAATTAATAAATAGTACTCATATAAACTAATGAACAAAAATATGTACAATAGAACATTACAAAATTTCAAATCATTTGAATCCCAAAATTCAACATATTCATGACATTAACAAAAGGAAAACTTAAAACAGAAAGTGATGTAGCAACAAAACATCATGTCACAATACTTATCCTTTATGCATATAGAATCAAATTTGAACACATCCATGCCAAAATATCTCTTCTTTTTGGATGTAATACCCTTATTTTTTTCTCAAGATGCAAACGCCATGTAAGATCTTCCAATTGTTTCTCGAGTTTATTCTTAGCCAAACGCAAGGCTCCAGCTTCATTAGCCTCCTAAAAAAGATAATTAAAGAATTAAGGTACTGAGAACAACTTTTAATGCATTTTCCCCTTCCAGTGAAAAAAAAAACTTACTTGCTTAAGTCTACGAAGCTCTCTTTTTGCTTGTCTGCATCGCCAAAGGCACTGTATTGCTACAATTGAATTTTGATGTTTTAGGAATGCACGTCGAACCTTGCACATCCTCCAATAGGCCTATGTATAAATGTTACATATTATAAACAAAATACAACATAATGTATCTTGCCAACCACAAAAAAAATGGTAAGAGAGTGAAAGTAATGCAGGGAACAATTGAAAGAAAATAAGGCATTATCATCTATAAACGTGCATGATTACACACAAGCATAATTCAATGCTATAAACATAATATGCAAAATTAAAACTTACTAAAATGAAGATCATGCAATTGCTTTTACATTTTAAAGGTTATGTTACTACTCCATCTCTTTGGAAAAATACCTGAACATAAGTGGCAGCTTTGTGCTCCTTTCTATGCAAGAACCTTTGACGAGTTGTAAAACCACGAACACTGGATTGTACAATAATAGCAGAATAACATAACTTCACATAAGCATGCCTCATCGAACACATACGGATGTATTTTTGAATGGAAATAGCTGCTGCTGTCTCCCGCTCAGAAGCATATATCTTACGGCCAATGCAACCTTTTTTAAGAACAAAAGCTGATGAGGACCAGAACAATTAATTATAAAGTGGAAACCCATGCATTTAGTGATTGGGTTCCTCTAAAGTGAGGTGTATTTCGAAGATAAACTGTAGTCATAACCAATGATTAGAAAATCAATTATTGAGATTGTGAATCAATACATGAACATGTAAAAAAACTATAAAGATATGAAAAACACCACCATTGATTTTCTAATTAATATTCATGAAAGACATGTACAAAAATATTTCTGAACACTAATAGCTGTTTCTGCTGCACCCTCCTCACTATAGAGGAGCTAAATCCAACCAACATTTTTTCACATTCTAAACCTACATGACATGCTTGCAATAACTATCATTGAGTTCATTTAGTTCGAAACTTGCCTATGGCCAATGCAACACAAATCAAGCATTATTTTAAGCTGGAAATGAATGCATTATGTTCCATACAAAATTCGGAGAAATATTTAGCAATCACAAGTTTTAAAAAAGTTTAAAGGGGAATTTTAGTTAAACATAAATAAAGCTGACCCCTGCAGCATGCTTGAAGAGAAAGTGTAGCAGCACGAATTGAAATGAAATCCCTGCGTGCAATAAACGTTCGCAGTTGACGCTGAATATGTTTTGCAGCATTCTCCAAAACTTCTGCACGTCTAGAGTCCAAAATGCAAATTTGACCAGCCCTGAGAAATACTTTGGTCCTACCTAACTGAATAGTAACAAAGATTAAAAAAGTAATTAAAAAAATGAACAACATAAATTTATTTATGCTTTCAAACGCAGAGCCGAACAACAACAGTATGCAGTCCCAAAGAAGCACACCTGAAAATTCTCAAGCTTTAGCTTTTGCAATATTTTCAGAGTTACAGCTTTATCATCGTAACTGTTAGCACAAAAATTGTAAGCAAAACATTGACGAGAAGTGAAAAAATTGCATGATAAAAAATTGTAAGAAATTTCAATTGCTTCATTTGCTTTCACATAATTAAAATTGCATGTATAAATCCAACAATGCAAGATAATAGATGTAAGCAAGATGAAAAGGAAATATCACAATTTTAAATAAAATGTAAAATAAACTAGCTTTTCATTTCTCATTTGATTCAGTAAATTAAAACCACCAAGAAAATTGGATATATCATCACCAATATTTTTTATAACTGGACCAAGTTTGCTATTTCAAGCAGATAATAGAACTAGTCCACGATATGGCCAAGTTAATAAATAGACCAACTTTTGAACTAATTGTTAACCAAATAAGTCAGTCAGTATAGGAGAAAAAAAAGAGGAGTAATCCCAGTTTTATAGGAGTAATTTAAAGCTTCCCATCACTTAAAAAAAAATGAAATCTGTAAAGAATCATACAATTATACAGTGAGTCAATCCATAAAATCAACAAAATTCACCTTCCATCCATAAATTCGGGAGCTATTAATCCAAAACGATCTACAAACTCTGAGTAAATCCTTCGAGTGGGATAACCTGCCAAACTTATTCTAACAGCCTCAAGGACACCCTAAATAATAATACAGTCATGGAAAAATGTTAATGAATGTCGGCATACTAAGAAGTAAATTTAGACAAGACAAAACAAGATAATTATGGCAGCCTTATCAGTATGAAAAAGTGAATCAAACCAGCTGCAATTTTTTTGGCACGAAAAGATGTAGATTGCAAGAAAGGTCAGGGTTTGCCATGAGAACTAGTAGTTTTGATCCCATCTTAAAAAATTGTAAAGAGAGTATTAAACTGAAAATGGAGTTTTTCATTTCATTCAACCCACTGAAAACATAATACATAGGGAGCACTTATAGTGCCTGCCTTCACTGGTACAACTATACCAACATTGATAACAGACATAACAAACTATGATCTGACAAAACACATTGAGAATATTTTGTTTAATAACAATGATAAATGTTATATTTTTCCAATTATCTAATAAATGTCATTAAAAACCTTTCAAATTTGAGCAGGAAAAAAAAAAAACTAAACCAAGTTTAATCAGGCAGACTTAGAGAAGATATTTGGAAAATTCAACGCACTAACACACACAAAAGATATCCACCACCATTGGAAGGGAAACCCACAAAAGTGACTAAATCTTGTACGGTACAGTAGTATTTGGTAAATCTAAACAACCGCTTTACGACTTTAGGTGAACAACAAATAGTAAAGGAGTTCAAATATTTAACTACTTACCCCACATCGTAATTGGTGTATGACACTATTATTCTCAAACTTTTGTGGTCGATTCAAAGAACTTGGCTTGACACAACGAATATAGTGAGGCTCTGTTGTGTTTAGTGTTTCCATGAGTGCTTGAAGTTGTTGCTGAAGTCCCCATCCACCAGTGTCACACAGGACAAGAAACAGAAAAGGATCAACATCAAAATTAATGTTCAAATACTTCGTCACATATACTATTTGATCATAATAATGATTCCCCTAAAATTCATTAACTCGCAAAAGGAAATAGAGATTCACACCTTAAATCTGGAAGCCACTGACGAAAACTTGTATGATGACCTTGAAGATTCCTCTGTTAGCAAAGGAAAAAGAGCGGATACAAAGGGCAACTTTGAAGAGGATAATAGATTACAATGTTCTACAACTACATAATCACGATTTTTGTCTAAGAAGGTGTCTGTATGGTAAGTGACCTGCATAAAAGTATTATAGATTATATACCACCAAAATATTTCATTTTCAAAACAAGAGAAAGTACTGAAACATTAAATCACCTTTCCAGCATAATGAGAAAGGTTAAAATCTGTTTCTGAAAACTTCTCCTTTTCTAACCTAGGGTGTGACGCGAAGTGTTTAAACAACTTGGTAGAGAATGTTTCATGCGTTGATTTTGGAAACATGCTGAAAGGAGAGAAAATCAGGATTAAAGTTAATTTGCAAGAAGGTAAGACAAATAATTACAGACCAATTCGAGTTTAAAAAAAATCAAATTGTACCAAGCTTCATCTAACAGAGCAATGATCCCAATTGGCTTCTGCAAAAGAATGCACCAAGTTCATGAGAAACTGAAATCCAGAGAAAAAATGACTTGTATATAACAATGATGAAAGCAACAGAAATTAATTATGTGATAAAATATTCATTGCTACAAAATGTTCATTTGATAATATGATTAAAATTATGTGAACCCTAATAAACCCTAATATGCAGATCTTACCAACTAGTTCTTTAAAGAACCCAATCCAATACTTATTCCCAACATTATGTCAACATCATATATATGTTAGACCCAAACATTAGACCAAAAAATACAGAATAAGACAAAAAGGATTTGATATAATGGGGTCTAGTTAAGTAGTTGTTTTCTGTTTCAGAGAACTAATCTACATACCACCTGTATCCTACGGCTGGTTGCCATATGTAATAGTCGTATCCTTTTTTTTTTTTCACGATTTCAGTTGCCAGTCACTTTCAACCAGTTGTAACTGACAAGTTATTCTGGCTTACCACCTTAGTAGCATAAGTACTTCTGATCTTCTGTAAATAGAGACTAGTCATTTTAATTCAGTTTTTTCTCTCATCAATAAAATCAAATTCTCTCTCTTCCCATGCTTGGTGTATCAATTTCTAATACTCTCTAATGCAAATTCTCCTTTCAATCAGCCTTGCAGCTCATTCACAATACTTTATCCATCTATATTATTGAAAAACACTATCCTTGCATCATATTAGGCATGAAACAACCAAACCATATGAAATGAATAATACATGAGAACATAGAATCAGAAAACCTCCAGCTAAAGAAATGATCTAGCAAAAACCTTTTCAATCAAATCTAAAACATCTTGGTTGTCTATAAATTCAATGTAGCTCCAGTTGATTTCTTCTTTGGTGTATTCCTCCTGCTCCATCTTGAAAACATGCTGGAAGAAATTACAAGCCGAAGACAAGTTAAAAGAAAATTTCAAAAAATAAAAGACACACATTTGCATTAAGACACGTAAACATTGTGTTTGGATGAATAATTGAGTAATTTCTAATTAGCCAACTAGCATATTTCGCTAAAAATAAGCTACTAGATGTCTCATAGAAAGCCATTTTGAAAAAATTATGTACTTAAAATCTCAAATTTCATAAGTAGAAGACGCCTTTGGCAAACAGCGTATAGAATATGATAGGAAACATGATCCTATTTTGTTTTTGTGAATTTTATGGTACACCAAGAAAATATAATTACCTTACCCTACTATATATTATATCCTCTTGGTCACGTACAATTTTTATCCAATAGAAAGAATTGTGTTAGGAAACAATATAGAATAGTGTGTACAAAATATTTATACATAATAACAATAAGTCATATATATAATATATATACTATATTAATAATTAATAATCTAATATACGTAGTAATGCATAGAACTGTCAAAGAGGGGTCAAATTAGGCTAGATTTTTTTCTGTTTTCAAGTTGACCCAGCCGAGCCAATCCTATAAGAAGGCTTGACAAAGCGGGCTGTCAGACAAGTCAAACTCGTCTGTTTTTACAACCCTAGTAATACACACATACATATACGTAGAAAATTTGCAAATTAATATATATTACTAACTACTATTTTAGAAACTAAATTAATAAATACCATTGTAACATTTTGTTAACATTTATCATATATAGATATAGACATGTTTCTTTTTCATCTTTTTCTTAACATAAAATCTCAAATGTCCACTTTGTCATTTATTTTTTAGTTATTTTCTTATATAAACTTTCCTATTTAGAAAAACAAAACTTGGTATAAAATTTAGAAAGAAGATTAAGGATATTTTTATATGATTTCTATAAGTTTAAAAAATAATAAAAATATATGAAAAGCTACAAAAATATTTCAAATCATTTTTTTTTTAAATAGAGTGCAATTATGATGAAAGAGTAATATTGTCAAACACACCCCTATATATATTTTTTCAGATCATGATATCCTTTGAAATCCACCTTAAACATAACATAGAATAACATATATATTACCTAACAATTATCTGGTGGGCATCAACATTGAGATAGTATACGACTTATGTTGCATGATATTTGGGTGAGTTTTTTGTGCTTATTTTTAAACAAGTGTTTTTTTTTTAATGGAATAAGCAGAACACCTACTTTTTCGTTGTTTGTCTAATCTGTTTATTTCTAAAATAAGCAGTTTTCTGCTTTTTTAAATAAACAAATCCTATCTGTTTCTAAAGAAGTGATTATTTCAAAAATTGAAACAATTATTTTAAGTCTAAACAAACTGGCTCATTTTTCCAACAGTGTCTAAAAACGATACTGTGTTATAGTTCCCTTAATACCCTCATTTTCAATCAATTATATGAGCGTACTCAGTTTTTGTATGAAATATACCTTACTAAAAATAATAATAATAATAATAATTTATGCATTCAGTTATTTAATTTTTAATTATATATACACTTTCATGTCCTTTCATCCATATTATATGTATCAACTGGTTGATCAATTATACGAAAAACTTTCAATCCAGTCATGGAACTTGGCAACTTTAAGTTTTGAACTCCCCCAACTTTTGACTCTAGCTTTTTACCTTTCAACTAATTATACCATACAAAACCACTAACTTGGAGAAAGCAAACATGCATACCTGATTAAAATGTTGCTGAAGCTTTTCATTTGCAAAATTGATGCAGAATTGCTCAAAACTGTTAAAGTGAATATAATAGGATCAACCAAAAGAATCAAGTCGACAAAGTTAGAAATTAAAATAAAAGCAGCAGAAAATACAATTTAATAATCAAAAACTCAACAGGGAAAAGACATCAATAGATGGTACAAGTCAAACTCAAATGTCAGAGCACAATTCATTTTTTATACCAGTGGAAGTGCTCAAATTTACAAGAGTGCTATATACAAGTGGCAAAGTATTCACAAAACATAAAAAGAGGTATTCACAATTCATGTTTTCTACCATGATATATTTCAATAATTCAAATGCACAGTTAACCCACTCACTTCATCTTCCCATTGTTCATATAACCTAAAAAAATAGAATATACTCCAGCAGATATTTAATTCACATCAAATTACCTATTATCCTTAAAACACTCAAAACCATATATATCCAAAACTCCAATTTGCATCGTGGAATTGATATCTTGACCCACAGAACTATTGATCTTATCAACAAGCCTGGTAAGTAACAAATAGTTAGTATTCACCCTAATATGCACATGATAAAAATATTATTATCAATTCTGCATTGAGCATAAGCATACCAATCAAATAAACGAGCATAGACAGTTTTTGCCAAAGCATCCCGGCCAGCAACAGCAGCATTACAATCAAGAGCTTTGACAATATTTCCTTCTCGGGTTTGTATTGAACGTGTACATAATGTTGCAAGCAGTAGGTTCAAATCACACCTAGATATGGAAAATTTGTAGATATTTCATTAAGTTTAACGAAAAGGACAAAAAGTGAAAACTTAAATAAAATCATGTCTAGTCATTACATAACAAGGAAAATAACTAAGTAACCAACCATCCATCTCATTTTGTTCTTTTTTATCTTTTTCTCAAAAATAAAAGATAATTTCTCTAGTAGCAGCAACCTGTTCAGACAGAAATCCAATCCTCACAGACTAGAGAAACCAAAGCTAATTAATCTAAAGCTCTGTCTCCTTCGACATACAAACTCAGAAGACTTAATACTACCTATATTAGCAAAGCCAATACTCAACAGTAGTTGAAAACTGTATTCACTATACACCTTGGCATTTCATAGTCATTGTTGCACTAATGAGCAGTTGTAAAAAACTTTATTATCCCTTGACTTCCCCTCATGTTTATACACTATTCATGCACCCTACACAGTCATATTATCAAAATTTTTACGTAAAGAAATATCATGAACATTTAAAATATAGATTAACTTGAAAACCAAACGCAAATAAGAGAAATGTAGTTAATTAAGCCATTAAAATGTTCCTAACAAAAAATCACCTACCTGAAAAGATTGGCGGCCATCTGCAAATGAAATCTAGATTTATCATCTTTTAATACAGATGAGTCATGCTCTTTACCAGGAGAAAATTCGATGTTTCCCAAATGTAAAATTGCAGCTAAGGTGCAAAATATGGCTTCCTGACAATAAAAGAAAGGATAACTGTAGGTAAAGGGTACCATATCAACAAAACTAACCAAGATAGTATAGAACAAAGCAAACACTGGCGATTAGCATCATCAAACCTGATCCTCATGACTTATACCAACAATATCCATTGCTCTCCTCGTCTTCATGTACTCTTCAGCACTGTTTATGCCATCTAATTCATAGACTTTACTTTGATTCAAATAGTGGAAGTGACTTGGATGTCCCAACTTATACTTCTCTACATCCTACAAATACGGCATTCCACTAAAAAAGTACAACAATAAAATGATATACTGAAAACAGTAACCAGCACATGCACAACGCAAAACATAGCTGTATGCCGAATATTAAAACCTAAAGATATAATTGCATAACGGACTTCATACCCTTTCAGATGCACACAATTGATAAAAGCAGTGATAATTTCGTTCTGGATCTGTTATTTGCACTACTCGTGATCTTTCTAGTAAGTAAGTTCTAATTGCAGCACCAGATATTCTACCATTTGAATCAAATTGAATTTCAACAAACTTCCCAAAACGGCTGCATTCAGGAAAGTAGAAATAATGAGGCAATGACCAAGAAAAACTTCAATAAAAAAATATTTTAAATATAAAACATTATCTCACAAAACTGACAACCTTAAGTAATATTCTTCCACTTTACCCACTTAAACCTCAGACTTCAATCTCAAATATCAATATCACAATTCCTATTTTTAGTCCTTCTAAATCTAATTTACACAAGGGAATAAAATTCTACGATGTCACAGAATTGTCTTCTCACTTTACTTAAGAAAAAATTGGGTGGCTCAAGCTTGGCTTATTTATTTTAATGACCCTCACTAAAGTTGGACTCTGCTTGTTTAATTTGATTCGATCAAATAGCTTAGCTTATCTATACCCCTAGTGCAGTCCCCATCCGCTATGCTAGTAAAGTCAGGTCTTTACATAACTGGCATTCCATGAAATGGCACTTTTTAGGTACATAACTATGTTTCTTTGAAGTCAACTATGGTTTTGGATGGATGGCAGTAGAATAAATAGACAAGATTGTGCCTTTAAATAGCATGCTTTAGCTAATTAAAAGATAAGAAAATATCATCCAACAGACCAAAGAAAAATGATATGCTTATTTCTTAAATCAAAGTGGAAAGTGAAATATTAGAGATTGGCAGAAAGTGTATACTACAAACTATAAAGAACCAAGTTCACCTTGAATTGTCATTCCTGACAGTCCTCGCATTGCCAAATGCCTCTAAGAGTGGATTCGACTGAATAAAGCAAAAAGTTCAATCAGCATTCCTTGTTGATGGCTAAATGGAAGTTGGAAGTAAAGTTATTCTCAACATGATCAATTGACTTCAAAAATAGCCTACTTCAAGAACTTGTTGTTCAACTGTTCTGTCATCACCAGCAGCACGCCCACCAACAAAGGTAAGATATTGCATAATCAATTTTGTAGTCTCAGTTTTCCCAGCACCACTTTCACCACTAACCAAGATAGATTGGCTTTGACCTCCATTCATCATAGCTCTATCATGCCCAACAAAAAAACTCACTACTTGCAACATGAAAAGGCAAGGAGTAAATATGACAAAAAAAAAAAACAAGTAATAAACAAGACTAAATACATACAAACCTATAAGAAGCATCAGCAACAGCATATACATGGGGACTAAGCTCACCAAATGGAGCTCCCTTATACTGCTCCATCATATGGATATCATACAGATGAGGAAGCTTTGTGAATGGATTAACAGCTATTAAAATACTCCCTGTATAAGTCTAAGGGAGAAAAACAAGTCATGGAAAAAGCATAATATAATACACAATGCAATGTGAAGGATAAGCATAATAGTCACGGCAAAATATGTGTGTGTATTGGTGAATAAATAAATATACACATATATATAAATCACACTGATATATTAAGTAAATGCTACTACTTATGTATTAATTGTTTTATCAGTATTGGCTACCTGAATAAGTATTGCACCTCAAATAAACTAGTGTAAAACCCTAGTATACTGATTATTTACCTTCATACATTAACAGATGGTGGGGATGGCAACGGGGTGGGGAGGGTTTGACTATACCATCCTCGTCTCGGATGTAAAAATTCTTCCCATCCCCGTTGGGAAACTAGTATACCCATACCCTCACTTGTATCCACTTTTTTATTGTTTCAATAATTAATTAAATAATTTTTTATAGAAAATAAAAATCATAGCAAAAAAATATTATATTATCAAATATTCAATGTTAAAAGATACATATCTTGTTTTTTCTCCAACGTCAAACAGACAGAAATAATAATTGTAGTATCAAATAACAACTCGATAAAGGTCAACTAATTATAGAAAAGAGTAAAAATATCAAATATGACCTAGAAATGAGTTAAGAAACTAAGGACCAAAGAAAAGTTAAGTTTTTTAGGTTACTTAATAAGTTAAGACTGTTTTAGTAATTTTAAACATGGACGGCATCCCCTATTTAAACAAAAATCACCAATCCCTAATGGCAACAAAACGTATGTCAATTTATCACACCTTTTTATGTTCAAATACCATCAGATTGGGGCTAGGAACTAGTTTCATACCCAAATGCAATTTGGACAGTAATAATTAGGATTTAATTGTCAATGTAAAAAACTTTATACTATTGCTCAATAAAACATCATTATTGAGGTGAACTTTTAGAAGTTATTTTAAACATATGGCCTATAATGTTAGCTATTATGAAAGATATCAAACTTATCCTATGTAACAGTTTGTAATTGAATGATAGTGTGCGAGTGTATAAACTAATTACCATACACAGCAATACACGATTAGGTGACAATGTAAACTCAATGTATTTTAATTAAAATCTAATGAAAAATCCTACATTGATAGTGTTGTACAGAAAATTCGATATCCTTGTAGACTCAGACTCATGTTCATCGCGTCATCAAACAAATTGAATTGAAGATTAAGAACGTTAAAAAAACCATTTAGTTACTAATAAATCACTTCACTAACTAACACTCACATAGATATCGTTCAGTGCATATCTTCTGCGGAGATTGTATAATACCCCTGGCTCATTCAAGTAAGCCAACCTTGTCATATCTTCGACACCTCCATGTTCATCTTCGTCGGCGTCCCTTGGAAACACGTTCTCCGAAACAGCAATAACCTGCACCAGTATCAACACACTCAGAAACTCATCATTCAAATTATGCACCAGCATTCACAATTGCAAGCAGTAGGCAGAAATAAAACCCTCACCTTATTTCCAGAAGCCGTGGCAACGGTAACATTCTTTGCCGAAGATTCGAGTACTTCCGCAGGAATCCAAGCGAAATCTCTGTCGTGAACCCAAACCTTAGTGCCACGACGCATACTCATGATTTGTTCCTGCAAACGGAAAATGACGGAAGGGGAAGAAGAAGAGTAGAAAATGAAACCCTAAAGAGAGAGAAGGTATAGAATGATAGGTACTTACAGGCATGAGGGTGAGGTAGTTCTCTTCTGTTTTGTTTTGCTGAAAATTGGGGTTCCCGCCCTATAAGGTGTGGACTATGAGTCAAAAATGGCGAAACTGTACGGTATTTATATCGTATTCGACACGTCACCACCGTACCCAGTGTTAAGCTTTGGTTTTCTTCCTCTTTTCACTCGCGGTTTCGCTTTACCGTATCATCCGCTTCTTTCTTTTTGGATATATTTGCCATGGCTGCACCCAATTACGTTACAGTTTTATATTAAATCGATTCTTACGATCACAGAAGTAACTTACATTTTTAACCATTAATGAAATTTATTTCCCCACGATCATGTTTTTCGATTCAACTTCGAATTTGAATTCAATATCTTAACTTTCAAATTTATCTTATAATTTAACCTTTGTAATATATATATTTTTTAACAATCATGATTTTTAAAATTAATAAAAAGATACAATGAAAAAATTCAATATCATTTGATCAGAAACCATCACGCATGATAGTTTATTTATTTTTATAATACTTACCTTAAAATTTACAAAGAATGTGTTTTTTATTAATTTACAATGAAAATTTGACCGTGCGTAGCATATATATTAAAAAAAATACTTATATGATTGTTATAATTATCACAGTAGATTTATTCTGTTCTTTCGTGATAACAGAATTTTTATTTGAGAAAAAAATAAAATGTTAAATTATTTTTATTATAGATGTCATATAACATTTATTGGAATACAGAGCTACATTATTATATTTTACGACTTTTTACACGTGTATAGTTTACCCCTCAGGGCTCAATATAAGTATTTAAATCGACTATAAAAAAAGTCAAATATAGTTTTAACATATATATAGTAAATTTAACGAAGAAAAAGAGTTACAGTTTTTACAAGGTTTAGTTACAGACGTTCCTATAGTTTCGAAAAAAAAAATAGTCTCTATAATTTTAAAATGTATTTTTAATTCTTACAATTTTTTATTTCTATACATATCATTTTTATTATTTTTTTATTTTGGCTATAGTAAAATTTAAAGAGAGAACACATTATTATAAATATAGAAGACCCTCTTTGAACATGGCATCCAGGAATTTATCTTCAGTATAATTTGTTGTTTTTATTATTTTCTATATAATATACTATTTATTCATTTTAATTTTATTTTATAAAATCAATTAAAATACTCCTATATTGTACACTCACTCTTTTTGAAAATTATTTTAAAAGTAAACAAAATCCAAACAAATGGCATTGGCATCAACGTATAAAGGAAGTAAAGGACAATTTTCTTCTCTTCCTTCAGTTTTGTTTTTCCATTGCTTTACGCTTCAATCCTTTATTAATTTTAACCTTTTACTCCACTTGTTATTAGTTGTTCGGTAAGAGATAAAATCATTGAATACAAAAATTCATAAGTTTTCAATACAATTTTTATTTACTACAAAAGTACAGCATCAATTCAAAACTTTTCACCCAAATTTATTCGCAAAATTAATATCTATCCACTAACGGTCCGTATATATTGTTCATAAGCTTTAATTTGATTCTTGATAATATAATTTATGATTGAAGTTGTTATTCACATAAATTTCTTTTGTTTACACAAACGTAATTGAGTTAAATTACCAAAAAAAAAAAATCCTTTAAGAAAAGTTAGACGATTAAGTTGCATGGAAATATCCTTAAGTATTTGACAGAATTGTCCATTAATCAAACGATAAACGAATGTATTTTGGGTTTCCCTTTCCCTTTGGCATCTACTAGGAAAAAAAATATTATAACTTATAATTAAGAAATCAAAATAGTAGAAACATTTAACTTAGGTCTCTAAAGGAGGTATTCGTAGGAGTATATAGAAAAAAAAATGAAAAAAAAAAATCTGTAAAGTAAAATTAACTTATATAAAATTAAAAAACAAATTTTGGAAAACTAATAAAAATAACATTTTCAGATTAATTCATCATATTTTTTAATAATTATTAAAATATAACATTTACAATTTAACTTATATACAAAACTAATTTTAACTTGAAAAATAAAACTAATTTTGTTTTCTTTCTTGTTATTTCCTTTTAAAATTTGTAATAGAAAGATATATCGAAATCCTTAAGCCTTAATACAACATATAGTTACATCATCGCTTTCCAAAGAAAAAATCAATAACGTTGACATCTACATTTAAATAATAGTGGTAACATCCTTTATCCTATAATCATTAATCCTTTGAGATTACACAACGGGAACAACTTATTTGAGCTAATTGCAATGTAAGTCACTGTATTTTTTTCATTAACATAATAGTATTATCATTTAAATAGTATTTTTTTCATTAACATAATAGTATTATCATTTAAATAGTATTTTTTTCAATAACATAATAGTATTATCATTTAAATGACCTTTGAATAAAGGTAGTAGTACAATTAGGTTAATAAAAAAAAGGTAGTACAATTAGTGCAGTGTAGATATACGTTAGGCATTACACCAAAAAATTACTAGAGTGATTTTTTCCTAGTCTATCCACATGGACCATATTGCATACAAAATATTTGACATATTTCCTCTGTGGCTTAAATATACATCGATTCTGAAAGTGCTCACTCGCTGTTTTGAGATATCACTTCTCCAAATTTGAGGAAGAGTTGGGCATCAGAGGTGCTGATGGAGGGACAGTTGACCAAGTGTGGAGCTTTAAGATTGGCATATTCGTCCTTGTAGGATTGCATTTTAGCAGATGGCTGTGAACGAGGTAGGAGTACTTGCATTGGGACTGGTTCTTTTGGTGGCACTAGACTTCCCAGCACGCGAGTCACCTCGTGCATTGTGGGTCTATCCACTGGTTGCTTCTTGGTGCACAAAAGAGCAAGCTGAAAAACTTTTTTTACTGCTACCATGTCCTTGCATGTGCCACTAATATCTGGATCAACGGTTTCCATTACAGCATCATTAGCTGTCTTGGACAAAATCTACGCAAATAAAGAGAATTAGATGTTGTAATATGAAAATTATGTTAGCAAATGAGTTAGGTATATGACATAAATTATCGACTAAGGTAACACTACTCTGCATATTAATGCTAGAATATACATAATGTCTTTAAAGGTAAAATCTTGTTAAGCAGTGTAGGACCCTACAATACTATGGCTTTACGTCAAATATAGAAAATATAACTAGTTTTTTTTGGTATTTAACTATCTACAAGCTCATGATGGGGGCAAAATGATAACAGACAAGAATTGTTTAAAATGAATAGAAAGTCACCAGATGATGAAGGTTTGATTCGTTTTCCACAGCTTTCCTCCCAGTTAACAGCTCAAGTAATACAATACCGTAGCTATACACATCAGACTTCTCAGTGAGCCGAGAAGTTCTAGCATACTCAGGGTCTATGTAGCCAATTGTGCCCATTATGTAAGTTGAAGTGTGGGACTTGGAGGGGCATAGACTCTTTGCAATGCCAAAATCGGTAAGATGGGGCTCAAAGTCTTTGTCTAGTAATATATTAGATGATTTCACATCCCTGTGAATGATACGTGGACAGCAATCATGGTGTAGATAAGCAAGCCCTTGGGCTGATCCAAGTGCTATTTTAAGACGAACATCCCAATCAAGCTTTTTCCTCTTGGTAGGTCCTGAAAAAATGTGCATAAATAAAATCGTTGCTTTGCTTGAAAGTTTGTACAGCAAAGCATGCAACATTGTCAACATCTTTCAAGCAGAAGATTAAACTTACCATGTAGAAGATCCCACAGACTGCCATTCTCCATGTAATCATAGAAGAGGAGGTTTCCAAATGGAGACAAAGAGTAGCCTTGGAGACTGACCAGATTCCTGTGCTTAATGCTGCCAACTGTCTCAAGCTCAGTCTCAAACTCTTTCAAGCATTGGGGGTAGTGGGAATAAAGCTTCTTGATAGCCACTGGCTTGCAATTCTTAAGAACACATTTGTAAACTGTACTTGATGCACCATACCCAATTATATACTTCTCACTTAGGTTTTCAGTCATCCTCATTATATCATCATATACATGAAGTGCCATATTCATGTGAAGAATCACTAGCTTTGGAGGTGAGTAATTAACTGTCAAGAAGACGAAATCAGTATGTTATCATCTTCATTGTCTACAAGTATAGTTAAGATAAGATAAAGTACCAGGTTTTTCAAAAGATCCGTCGGCGAAAGGAGCTGGATTGTGTGGTCGCCAAGCTGCAAGGAGTACCATGAAAAGAATCACAAGGGCACCTAGAGCAATTCCTAGGATAGCTGCCTTAGACAAGTTAACTGCATGATCAAAAAGCACATTAGTTCATCATACACATACAAACGTTAAAAGGAATAATGCCACCAAGTCACTTTGAATGAATTACACTATCATTTTGTAAAATAAAAACAACCCTGTTTTATGCTTCAAATGCTTCTATTTTAACAAGTTCAACATAGTACCATTGGGACCGCCCCTTAGTTTAAAATAAAATGTCATCACTCCCATATTATTTTGATTTGGCAATACTAGAAAGTCGAGTATTGAAGACCCGATTTCTGAGTGGTATATTTTTAAAAAAATTAGAAAAATTGCATAAGACAAATATGAAAAAAAAATTATAACTAAAAATAACTTGAACAAAATAAACTGTTGTGTACAGACTATCTTTTGATGTGATCAAGGGTCCAGATCACACCAGTCATAACAAAAACATTATCCACATGTCAGGAATCTAACAAAAAAAGTGTATCAGACAAAAGTAGCGACCTAGACCGACCCAAGCACAAAACCATACAAACAAAACATAGATGGGAAGATCTTTTGGGAGGAACTAGACAATTTTTTGTGCTTATAGAACCATTCAACAAAACATAGATGGAAGGGGACGTATTCTCCCATCCTAGAGTTCGAATTCCATCTTAGCACATTAACAATCCCGTATCTTACCCAGCATATTCTCACAAGCATAACAACCAAAAATAACATGGGAAGATCTTTTGAGAGATTTTTGAATTCTTATAAAAACCATACAACAAAAAAGGGAGTAACATGCTATTCCTGCTAGAAAGTACAGCTGACCTCGCTCGGTAGGATGAGACCCTGGACAAGATGAATCTAGCCAATAGCCACATAGACCAGGGTTTCCAATGAAACTGCAAATAAAATGTACGTCAATCAATCAATGAATCCAAAAGATCATGCTGATGGAAAGCTACATTGAGTTGAAAAATAGAAGCAATAGAGACAAAAGGTTCAGCTCCTAACCTATCAGGGGAAAACCTGGAAAAATTGTTGCTCGTGGGAATAACACCAACTAAATTGTTGTAAGATACATTACTACAAGATTTTTAGTCAATAACAAATCTGTTAGGTAAAAGTTAAACGATCTTTCCAGAGAATTATAATGCCAAATTGTTCTAAAATAATATCAGAAGAGACAGAACTTACATGAAAGAAAGACTAAGGCAATTTACAAGCGAAAACACATCTCCAGATAATTTGTTCTTTTCTAGTCTCCTATAGAATTTCAAACCAAGAGATGTGATTAAAACATGTTAGAACCACAGCAAATTATCAGTCTATCATGATTTATCAATGAAAATTTACAAAATAAACCCAAGAACGAACAAATTAGTTCTGAGTCTATTCAAGCAATTAAAGAAGCTGATCTCAATACTCAATCAAATCTAATGAATATAGATTTCTAAGCATAGTTTTTGAGCAATTCGTCCCAATTCGTCATAGCATATACTGCATATACTGCAATAATTGTGTATTTCTACCATCCAATAAATCAGTAGAATTTAAGGAAATTGGTTCACTGACAAAAGAGATTTGCCAAGTCCATAAATATCATCAACTTATATTACCAAAAACTTAAGAAGAAATATAAAACAAACAGTGAATAAGGAAAAAAGGAGCTTACAAATATATCATGTTCTGAAGCTGACTTAGTTCTTCAGGGATCAAGCCAGAAAGTTGATTATTTGAAAGATCACTGAAGTACAGAATCGTGAAAATAGTCAGTACAAAAACTAACACAATCTTATCTACTAAGGGAGAACGGCTACATGAATATACAACCGTTATTTGATCAGTTAAACAAATTCTCAGGGATATTATTTAGTAGAAATAATTGTCAATTGAAAGAAGACTTTCGTTATATTTTCATCCAAAAGTTGGTTGACTTACATATCCATGACACTTCTTAGATTACCAAATTCTGCCGGAATAAAGCCTGTCAAATGATTTCTACTCAGGTTCCTAGCAAAATTATTACTCGCAGTCAGTAGAAAGTAGACTTCAAGATTTCAAAAATAACTAGCTGAAACACTCACAACTTCAGAAGATGTTCCAAATCACCAATGGAAGAAGGAATGGAACCAACTATATTATTATTTGATATATCCCTGGAAGGAGACATCTATTAGAATGAAATCAGGTAGACAGATATGAGGAGACATATTAAACTATTAATACTTACAGTGTATCCAAATTTCCGATCCGTGAAAGTTCAATTGGAATAGAACCTTGAAGATTGTTTGAAGAAAGATTCCTAAGGATAGCCATCAAAATGTCTTGAAGGAATCAGAATTAATTAAGAAAAGAAGTAATACATTTAACTTTGAACTGTTAAGTGTTGGCCAACTCGAGTAGGACTCCAAATAAGCTAGAACTAATTGTGATAAGATCAAACAATTGGTCAATAAATAACGTCAAGGTAAAACTTACAGATAGGTCATACTCTCCAAGCTTTGTAAAGCTGAAGGAATTGTTCCGCTCAGCTTATTCCCATGGACATTGCTGATACATAACAATCAGAAAGTCTGTCACCTTAACGTTAAAAAAAATCCTTGTTACATAAATATACAAGGTGTACTGCTTACAGGCTGTTCAGGTTTTTACATGAGCTGAGATTACTAGGAATTGGACCCTCAAGGTTGTTATTGGCAACATTTCTGTAAGAACAATGTGTGACTGATAAATTTACTCAACAACCAACAAAATTTATACTTCACATTAACAACACGTACAAGTCAAACAGATCAGTAAGCTTTCCAAGCTCGGGCGGGATATGTCCACTTAAATGGTTATCATTCAATTCCCTGCACAGGTAGGTGAATCATTATAGGACAAATTTAACACAAGTTGCACCTCTTTTCAACTAATGACTAAAGCATCTTACAAATAGTGAAGCTTTGTCATATTTCCGAGCTCTGGGGGGATGACACCAGTCAGCTTGTTTCCATGCAAATACCTTCAAACATTACATAAATTTTGTCCAATGAGACTAAATATTTTCTTATTTTTTAATGCAAACACTTTAGTGCAAAATCAAACTTAAGAGATTTAAATTTCAAATTCCTAACATAAACTTACAATTTTTCTGTGTAGGTCAAATTTCCCAATATACGAGGTATTGGCCCACTTAGCATGTTACAACTCAAATCTCTATAGGAATGTTTAAAGAGAGATTAGTAAAGAGCAAAAATTTCAAGTCAACAAAAAACCTTGATAAAGTTTGTTAATCCAATGCTTACAAGACAGCAAGGGCTTGCATCAGACCAATAACTGATGGAATGTGACCTGAGAGTTTATTGCCTTGCAATGACCTACCAAATTCAAACAAGTTTTAGGAGCTTGTTAAATAAGTAAAGTGGAAGACCACATCATTTTTTTCAAAACATATCTGACAGATAACACAATACATACAGTGTTGCTACTTGCAGGAAACCAATATTGAATGGTATCTCTCCAGATAGCTTGTTGTAGGATAAATCCCTGACATTAATAGAACATGTTAAAAAGAGAGAAAACATGGTGAGACAAAGTCTGTGAAACAGATACAGTTAGATATACATACAAGACCTGGAAAGCAGTACAATTGCCTATGTTTTCAGGAATACTGCCTGTCAAGCTATTGTTTCTCACGTCACTGCAAAATGGAAGGATGAAAATAATTACTTCGCTACCAAACCAAGTAAATATATACTTTCAGGTCATGAAATAAAAAGAGAGTCAATGTAGTAACTTACAAATACCACAATCCAGTTAACTGGCATATGTCTGGAGAAAGTGAACCAAACAAATTGTTACCTCGCAAACCACTGTCATATGAAAAGGAAACACACAAAGATTGACAGCAGAATCACATCACAGATTTTACCGCATAAGTCAATTACATGATGTTTCGTTAAATATACAATATACTCACAGATATTGCAAAACTTCATTCCAGTATATAAGTCTTGGTATCTCCCCACTCAGATTATTCTGTGCCAGGTCTCTGGAACAGACCAATTTTCAAAAACTCCATAAATACTAAAGTCATCCTTTAGAAGAAAAAGAGAAAATGGAAAAATAACTTACAGAATCTTCAAGTTAGGAACCTGAGAGAGAGTTGAAGGGATTGGTCCAGTTAGCTGATTATTTTTCAGGATTCTGAGAGCAGATTAAAAAGAGGGGGAAAAATAATTGTCATAACCATAACATAGCCTAGGCAAATAAAAACCTCAATGAAAGGGAAACCCTCACAAGAACTCACAGATTTTCTAGTTGTTTCATCTTCGAAATTGAAAACGGTATATCTCCCCGAATCGCATTAAAAGACAAGTCTCTGACAACACAGTAAAAGGAAAAAAGTTACCCCTCATGAGATTTTCACTAGGCAGTCAAAACTATCAATGGAATTCAGTTCTTCGGGTATGAAACATACACGTTTTTCAAACAGGAACAGTCGCCAAGCTCATCAGGAATCTGGCCAGATAAACGGTTTTCCTTGAGATCACTGTTTAAACAACACATACATAAAAAAGGCCTTGTTTTACATAACCTCAAGTATGAGAAATGTCAATGAAACCAAGAATCTAAATTAAGTCAAAAATGTGAAGTAGTAAGTACATAGAGACCAAGCTGCTAAGCCTCCCTAATGCAGGTGAAATTTCGCCCTCAAGATTCAATCCTGAAAGATTCCTGCAAAAAAAAAAAAAAAAAAAGAAAAAAAAAAAAAAAAAAAAAAAAAAAAAAAAAGAGAGAGAGAGAGAGAGAGAGAATGAAAAGAAAGATCAATTATTGAATCACATATACTACTCAAGAACAAGAAGAGCCGTACTTACAGTGCAACCACATTGTAAGTAACATTATCACACGAAACCCCTCTCCACACACAATAATCTGAAGAAGGTGTGTCAGTCCAGTCAAACAGAACGTTATCCACATCCCTCAACGACTTCTTCATCTCCAACAACGTTTCTCCTTCAATTCAAACATCCACATTGAGCTTGTAAACCAGAGGAACAAAAGAAACAACACCGTGTTCGGTTAGAGAGAAGGCCTCACCGTCGTGGGAATTCACCGAATCCAAACACAGGAGAAGAAGCAGAGGAAGGAGTCCAAACCGAAATGCCATAGCAGCATCAAATGGTAGCCCTACGAAAGAGAAGGGTTTGAGATATACTTAGAATAGAACTCATTCAAATGATGTGATGGGATGACTGGTTTTGAAGGGTGAGTTGCAGAAGAAGCAGTGGTTTGTGCAATCACGTCACATCACCCTGGCAAATAGACCACTCTCTCTCTTCATTACATTGCCGGGTAGAATTAGTAGTAGTGATAAAACTAAGATTAATAGAGTGATGTGAAGTGAATAAATTAATGGAATAAAGTTAAAACTATCTGGCAGCGGTTCTGATACAACCTGCAACACTGTACCATAGTCTATATCTACGTACCAGGCAGGGAGGTCCAGCTTTCTCTTTCTCATCGTTTGTTTTCTCTCTCTTAACTTAACTACACTGTGTGGTGGTAGCTGGAGTGGGATCTTATTCAACTGTTGCAAATTATGCCTTAGCATGGTCTTAATTGACGTGGGAAAGGGTCGCTTTCAGTGTGTGTTCCTGTTTTGTGAGAGTAATGCAAGGCAAGGAGATCCATTTGAGATGAGGTGACAAAGACACCTTTCTCTTTACCCTTCACTCTTTCTCTGTCAATCTCCTAACACTGCCTCTTTCTATGATTATTTGAGTTTGTCTGTTTCTTTCCATCAATGCTTTGTTGTCTATTATTCGGAGGGAGCTATCTTTGTTTGCTCTCTTTGTTAAATACTACTGCAATGTAATAATGTCTTCTTCTTGCTAAACACATGAAACTCGTTAAAATTTATGGCTTTTTCATTAACTTTAACTGATAGTAAATAAAGTGTTCAAGTATTGAAGAAGGGTGAAATTTTGAATGGGGAAGTGTGATTTGTCTGAAAAGGGTACGTGATCTGAGATTTAAAAGAAATCGTAGTATTTTGTATTATAGCAACGTACAATGTAAATGATTGTATGAGTTGGAGCGTGTAAATTATACTATGGCGACGGTGACGTCTCTGTCTATCTTAATGGCTTCTTTGATATGCCAAAATCCCATGAAAATGAACATACGAGTTGCTCTTAGATACGCAAAAATTGTGTGGGTAACCATAGACAACGAGAATAGTGTCTTTATATTTAGATGTCTTGTTTTTTGTTCGGAACAGAACAAGAGAATGAGAATTGAAACTTGAGTTCAGGCTTGGTAGCATTGCTTTTTATGAATTAGGGACAAAAATGATACATTTTAAAATACAAAAATACAAAAATATTTTTATTATAAATAAATATGTAGTTTTCATTAAATACCTAATGCATTGAATAAGTACTTCGTGAATTTTTCTAACAATCATCGGTCATAATTTTTATTAGTACACAAGTAAAAGTCGAAAAATATTTGTGACCCACTATAATCAAATCATAAGCAAGATAATACATAAATAAATAAAATATTATATAACTTAATAGTTTAATATTATTGAAAATTTAGAAGACAATTTTTTTCTCCAAAAGTTGAAGAAATTAATGACCAAAAAAACTAATTAATTGGAAACTTTTTTTTTTTCCTTTTCAAAGTTTTCCTTATTCTTTTGAGACGGGTTTCAACCTTAACTTTCAAAAACTATCACTCCTCTAGAAAGGTAAGCCACTTAAATGACCAGATTATGTACGTCTTCTTCGTTGGTTCCTCTAAACATGGAAGCGAAGCAATTTTATATATTTTTTTTCACTTGTATTCATAAAATAAATAAGTGTTTTGTAGCCTCCTTGATATTTAGTAAACAAAAATGAATTGTTTAGTAAAAAGAATAAAATTATTTTAGTCAAAAATTTAAATTGTTTCGTGCCAAACTCAATAACTCGTATACATCAACAAACCTAACTGGTCCAAACCAAAATTGTCTTGCAAACATTATAGCTGATCTAATAAAGTAACTCCCTGGAATAAGAGAACATCTCCCGTGTTGAAAAATTTGATCATTTTTTCTTCGAAATTAAAACGTGGCATGTGCATCTTCACAAGTAGTTTAACTTACTAAATTATTATAAATAATTAAATATTTAATCAACAAAAATATTTATTATTTAAAATTATATCAATAATGATGCTGATATATATTAAAAAAACTTAATTAAATTTAAAGTCTTTCTTAATTTAAATACTTATAATTGATTTTTTATTAAAAAAATTACTTTTACCACTGTTACTCTTAAATAAATACAAAGTATTATTCGTAACATATTCAATTTTGACGGAAATAAAAAATATATAAAAATGTTATTTAAAATATCACAATTTTGCTTAGTAGAAGGAGGGATAGTAACTTACACTTATTTGGAGTTTAAACAGTGTTATAGATTGCTAATAAGTGCAAACAATATTTTCTTTCACAATTAAAAGTTTAAGATTTTGTATATTTTTTTAAGCAAAAATTTCATCATTGTGTTAACCTTCTTTCTTCAAAAAGATATTTTTCATAAAGACTTTAAAAAAAGAAAATCATTAAAATCTTTTATAGTGACTACAAGGTTTTCAAAATAAACTTCTTTCATCACCTGTCTAAATAGGTGGAGGCTTCGGTAAGAGAGTGTTTTTTCAACTAAACAAAAACAATTGTACAAGATAGATATTTATAGAGTTGACAAAAAATACATACAGGATAATTGATGATGTGGAACACTTTCAGTATGTTTTTTCAAAAAATATTTGATGTAGACACGTGTTTTTGAATTTTCTTATTTAACATAAGACAAAAATATTTTCTATAAATACAAAATAAGCATAAATAATATTTTATGAAGCTTACAAAACATGCTTGTATCGTCTAGTTGAAGTTTTCACTTATCACATAAAACAAATAGAACAAATATATTTATGTCTAATTGTTAAACGAATAATTGTGTCTGTCTTAATCTGGTGTTATAAGAAGACTTATATTTGTTAGATAAAACATTTAATTGTTGTTTGACCACTTAATTGAAATTAAATATATAATATGTTGAATTTGATCTAACAATTTATATTAAGATATCAAGAAGTGAGAAAATAAGAAAAAGTTTTAGCACATTCACCACACATTTATAGGTATATAAATATTAGTAAAATGAATTTAATTTAATCCATTATTTTATAATTTCTTATAAATCAAAATCTTGAATTAGATTAATTATTAGATGTTTTGTTAAGACATACTTAATATACATTTTTTAAAATATATTTGTTTATTATTTCTTTATTTTAGTTTATTTTTCAAATTCATATATACTGGTAGATCTAAAATTTTGTAATTTGGGTTTGACACAATTTTGTTAAATTTTAGATACATTTTGAATTATGACTACTAATATAAAAATGTACATTGATATTTTCTCAATAACTTATCTTTAATGTATTGTTGAAATATTATTATAAGAAAAAACTTTTTTAAAGATGAATTTTTAGCTATAAAATGAAATTATTGGTAATTATGACCAAAATAATTATGAAGTTATATTTTGGTTCTTAAATAATTATAAAGTAACGATTGAATTTAGTGACCAATTAAGTCAAAGATAAATTGATATCTAACATTAGTTACAAAAGTTTTAGTGACATATATCATTAAATTATAAATTAGTATTTAACTTAATTAGACACCAAATTAGAATTTAATAATATAGGTCACTAAAACTTTAATAACTAATGTTACATACCAATTATTTTGATTTAATTGGTTATAAATTCAATCATTACTTGTATTTTGTAGTTATTTAATAACAAAAATTTAATTTGATGACTATTTTAGTTACAATTAATAACAATTTCATTTTGATAGGTAAAAATTAATTTTTAAATAATTTTTTTATAGTGATTATTAAAATATATCATGAAATTTTAATGATGGTAATAACGTTTTAGTTAAATATAAGTATGTTCGTTGTATCAACAAAAAGTCGTACGTTAATGAGATGGCCTTCTGTATTTGCAAATATTTTAATTCAAAATATTTATATATATATATATATATATATATATATTTGTCGATATACTTCTATTTTGTAAACATTTTATATGATTATACTTAGCAAGTCAACAAAATATGGTGTAAGTTAATGACATAATTTAAAGATATTTACATGCATATATTTTCATTTTGAACTACTTTTATTTTATAAATTTTGCTGGAATATTTTGTGATGGTTTCAGTATGTAAAATGATATATGGTGTACGTAGATAATGATATTATTTGGAATGTTTCACGAAAGATTCTTTTTAAGACGCATGGCACGATATATGTGAATGGAAGCAGAGGAAGCAGTGTGTGAATGAAGTTGCGTGAAAGAGGAAATAAAGTTACTGTATTAACCTTGGGAATTGGAAGGTCCTTTCTATTTTTTTCCCTAAGTAACGTCATCAATCATGATGATTCTGGTTGGTACTTAGTGTTATGTTAAATAGGGCAGGTCCCCCACCCCACTCTTGTATTTTGGTCAAGAGGACCATCCTTTACCCTACACTTCCTTAGGATCCATCTCTACCCTACTTTTTTATAACTATTACCCTCTCATATCTTATCCAATCATAATATCAAAATTACTTCTTCTTCAACCTATGCATGCTTTCCTACACTTTATTTGGTACAAAGGAAATAGAATAACCTTGTGTTTGGTTTGACGAATTTAAGCGGATTTACTATTTAAAAGAATAAAGATCGTTTGGTTAATCTAATTTAGAAAAATAGATTAATCTAATTTAGAAAAATAGATTTAGAGAAATTTGTAAGATTGGATTTTTTTTATTTGAAAATATTTGAATATTTGAAAGAATGAAATTGAGAATTACAAAATGAAATAATCTTATAAATGAGGTAAAAATTACGAAATACTCTTAAAAGTAAGTCTTTAAAAATTACAAAATACGAGTGATGACTTTAAAAATTACAAAACACTCCTTTAAGTGGATTAAGTTTATATATATTTTATATTAAAATCAATTTATTTTAATTTTTTATCATCTTATTTCATAAGGATTAATTAGTAATTTCATAAATATATTAATTAAAAAAATAAAAACAAATTTATAATATCTATCTAATCAATCTCAAACTTTTATAACCAATCCTCTCAAATTCCTTTAAATCTTATCATTCATCTATTAATCCAAACAACCATTTCATCCACAGAATCCACTCAAATTCACTCTCCCAACCAAACAAAACTTAGGAGAAAAAAAATAGAGACTATTAATTGTTTAGTAAAATATAAATGTAAAAGTAAAATAAACTCAAAAAAACAATTTTTTTTATGAGAATACACTTTTTAATGGATCATCTTATAAACTATGTTTCACTTTATTAATTTAATCATGTATTTTATCACTTAATTATTTTTACTTTAAGAATCTCACCACTTTGATTTTTTTTCTTTTACGTTTTATTATTATAGTTTTAATTTTACGCATTTCATCGTTACTATATTTTTAATATGCAACAAAGTGTTGACTCGTTAAAAGAACATGGTTTTGTCATTAATGTTATGATAAAATAACGTCATTTTGTTTGTAAATACAAAGATAAGACGTGTCAGATTAAAAAATATAATCACGAAATGCATGGGAAAAATTGGATACCAAAAGTGTGGTCAAATTTAAAATCTTGTAGAAAAAAAATATAAAAAAATTTAAATAATAATGCAATGATAGTAGTTATGTGATATTTATTCTTAAGCATTGTTTAAAAACCTTAAACCTCACCCTTTCGGAATATTTGTTATGTTATTATATAAATAAGAAAAAAAGTTAAATGAAAATGATTGCTAATTATGACTAATTTAAAATTTAATGGTATAAGTCACTAAAATCTTAGTAGCTAATATTACATATCAATTATTTGACTTAGTCATTAAATTCAATCATTACTTATTTAACAACTAAAACTAATTTGATGTCTATTTTGATCATAATTAGTAACTATTTTATCGATAACTAAAAATTAATCTCTAAACAACTTTTTTTCTTCTGGTGAATATTTTAGTAATAATAATAAAAATAAGAGAAATAATTTAATAATATTAACAATAAAGACATAAAAAATGAATTGGAAACACGTGTGATGAGTATTATACTATAAATTATTGTGTTATTCGAAATCATATATAGTCTTGACTAATGAAACCATGACATGAAATAATAACATGTTAACATCGTTATGTAATGCAGATTATAAAAGTTGCTATAATTCTTCAAAATTTGAAACAATTAATGAAAAAAAATTGGCATGTTTTATACAAAATCACTAGACTTTTCTTGTAATATCTCATATCATATGTATAAAATGAAACAATCAACATTTATTAATCATGAATTCATCATCTCGTGCTCGTCATGCATACCAAATAACTTAGTGCAAAAGACTCTAACACTATACAGTAAAGTAACAGTGTTATGTGTACTATGAACTGTTTCCGTATCAGGTCATGCTCCTGATTTAGGAACAACCCTTTCCACCTCTCATTACTGATATTATTAGGTCCCATGCTACCTAGTTCCTGTTCGTATGAGCCTTTTACTTATAGCCTATAATAATAAACCAAAAGGTGTTAAGGGCACAAACTAACACAAAAATAGAAGAAAAAATATTACAAACTTCTTTCTTCCCTTCTTCCTTAGGCTACACACAAACTTCATTGGAAAGTTAACAATAATATTCCCCTCCACACATTTCATTCATTATAATGTTGTGTGTAGAATAAAATTCAGAACAACCAAAGAAAAAAAAAAGAGTAGAGAGAAGTACAATATATGATAAAGGAAAATAGAAAGAAAAAAGATTATATGGATTATGTGAGTATCATGATTTTTTACTTATTATATTTTGTCTCATAACTCAATATGGATCCACATAAGTAGTTAAGGATTTCTTGCTAATAAAAAAAAGGTAGCTTAGGGTTTTATAAATGTTAATTCATTTTCTTTATCTTATTCTCTGACTACACAGGTTAACAAGTCCAAACATAGAAATCTTCTAATGTAATAAATAATTTTAAATTTTCATTTATAAAACTATTCTTATTTAAAGCATTTCAAAATCTTTAAGAACTTGACGCATAAAATAGAGAATTAATGTTTTTTAACACTTAAATTTGAGTATATATATACACAACTAGCTCTTACTATAAGTGATCAATATTAGTACAATTTACAAATATTTATTGACTTTAAAAAACTTGTGATCTTACCTGCTTTTTATTTTGTTATATTTTATCAAACAATTTTGTTCACATATACTCATTGTCATAGAATACCATGAAACGGGTATATGGCAAAGCAAGTATCTAAAAATTTTATAAATACTCGCCACTATTTACGATGAATATTTCTTAAACTAAAAAAAATTTAAAATAAGCTTTGAAACACTTATCTAAAATAATCTGCTTTTCAAAAAAACCAAAGTCGCTTGCATGAATACTCTTTCAATTTTTTTAAATAAAAATCGTTTGTAAGTATATAATTTCTCATTCTTTTTAACAAATAATTACAGTTTTAAAAAAATTGAGGTCTGATTTATGGCAAGGAATGGATCAGTAAAGGTAGTTTTTCAAGAACTGAATTCACCATAAATAATAAATAGGTATATTTAAATAAATCAAATATGAATGAATTTATTTGGAGATTTTTTTTAAAATATATATATATATATAGAAATTCAAAATCACTTGTATGTATATGTTTTTTTTTTTAATAAAACAACCAAATTTTAAAAAGATATACAATTTTTCCATAAATTAAAAAAAATCTTAAAGTACCATTTCTTCATTATAAAAAATATGTTTTTAAGTACAATTAACTATTTTTGTAATTTTTATATCTATTTTAATGAAGATTTTAAAAAAGGTATACCAATTTAATGCAGAAATCCGATACAGCGGAATGTTCACATTTAAGTGAAATTTTGTTCAAATCCAATGAATAACTTACTTCCTAACATTGTGGTTTGAAAATTATTTTAGGCATTAGATATTATTATTTTTTAATAAATTTATGAATAATGTTTTTAATAAATAGTTGTTACTTTTAATTATTTAAAATCAATTATGAAGACTTGCGTAAATGTTTTTTCCCAAACAATGTAGTTCTAGCTTACTTTTCTTCCTACTTGAAAAAAGGGATCTGGATTTGGCAGCCATCAAAAGTTTAGGACAATTGCTTTCGGCACCTCATCAAATACTTATTGCATCCCATTAATTTTAGAAAATGACACTTCTGGTTTTATCAGTTTTGGAGGACGTATGAGGTATTCCGGAATTATTATTCAAAATACAATTTTAGATTTATGAAAAGTATTTTTCAAAGCATGTTTTCAGAAAATAAATTATAAAACGTATTTTCTGAATATGTTCTGAAAAATAAATTTTGAAATATATCTTTAAAAACTATTTTCCAAAAATATATTATATAAATTCAACCTTCTAACATCACAAAAAATCCCTTAATCAAAATAAAACTTATTCATTTAAATGTAATAAAAAATCTTTTCTTACAACATGCAACAACCAAATGAGACTGAATGACAAAATAGCTTAAATACTAACACTGTCGATGAATTGCATCATCTTTCGACGCAACAATAATTATCCAAAACCTAATTCTTTTTATATTAAGTCGAATGAATACTTTTGACTTTTTCATTGAGGGGGTGTAAAGTAATTTATGAAATGGAAGAAGCAATTACCAATATTTAGAAGGTTAAATTGATATTTTTAATGTGTGAGCTTCTTTTAACTCAGTCAACCTAATCCAACAAATTGGTGAACTAGAAGTTAGGTGGGATGGAATTAGTTTAAAAAATTTAATTTTTATATTATATTATTTAAAGAATATAAATATTTAAATGTATTTATAATTTAATGATTAATACTTATAAATTGAATTTTAATTAATCAATTAAAAGTTTTAAAATATTTATATTATTAAGTGTTATATATATATATATATATATATATATTAATTATAATAATACTGTAAAAACATAAAACTTTTTAAATGAATGAGATAAGTTAGACGGTTCAACTGATCCAATATTACATAATCTGAAAGTCTATTCAATATTACGTAATTTGGAAGTAATTTTTAGTAAAAGAAAAAATTGTCAGATTGGATAATTTAAAATATAACATTAACTTACGAATTATACAATATAAAAGTCAAAATGGACTTCAAAAGTGTTGTTCCAAATTTTGTAATCCGATATACTTTTCAAGTTTTGGATTTCATAACCGCTTATGTTTTTGATTGGCAATCAAAAACGTGCATTAAATCGAAGGATAAAGTGAATTTAAATATTGATGGAGGTGCAAAGAAAAGCATGGAGTGCAAAAAGAAATTCCCACGAGTAAATGGATCCCATACTATCTATTGAAATCACGCTTTGTGAATTTTTAATAGCCTATTTCATTTTGCATCTCCATTGTTTCATCCTGCACCTCCACAGGAATGTGTAAAGACAAGATTGCTCTCTTATTGTCACCCACCACCGCCACCACCCCTTGTCCATGGGTTTTTGTTATGGACTCACTCATGGAAGAAATGTTGGGGTTTAACTTCAACAAAGTGCTCTGGATATTGAAATATAGGAGACAGATTTGGACAATCTGAAAGTTTTATTTATGAAAAAAATAATAATTTTCAGACTACAATCTATAAGGATTTTTATTTTTCTTTAGAAAAGACTATTTTTAAACTATTTAATTTGAAAGTCTCTTATGGATTCAACACTTCAAAAGTCATATTTAAAAAAAAAAATCTAAAACACAATATTAACTTTTAGATTACAAAATTTAAAAGTCAAATTTGATATTAAAATTCCACGTGAAAGTCTATTTCGGATTGCATAGTCTCAAGTCATTTTCTTCAATAAAAAAAAGAGTTTTTATATTCTAAAATACAATATTCTCTTTCAAATTACATTTAAATTGATTTTCAAATTATACAATTTAAAAATTAAAATTATTGTTATCTAAAATATTTTTGAAGTTTTAGATTCTATAATAAAAAAAATTTACAATTAAAAAAAATTAAATCCTGAATTTAAATATTTATTGAATGGTTTAGCAACTCCATGTCTAGTTAATTCATCTTTACATTTCGCTAAACTTTATTAGCAATATTAAAATCACGTGTTGGACATGTAAAACAATATTTTTCATTTAAAAATAATTACAAAGTTTTTATCCAGGGTTAAGTAAGTATATCACTTTTTAAGTTTATTTTAATAAAATATCCCTTCTCTCAATAAATATATTTTCTTAATTAGTTTCAAATACAATCATAAATCTAATATAATTTAAAATATATTAGAAATATAATAATCAACATTTCGTTGAATATTAAAATACCAATGATTTTTTGAAAAAAACAAAGACACAAATTTTTGAGGGAGCGAGTATAAAATGAAACCTAGTAAATTTTGTGATTTTTAATATTATAATCCTTCCCAAATATAAGATTATTTTTTAGTTGATTCACGTTAATTAAGGACTTTGGCTAGCTTAACGATATTAAATTTACTAACAAAAATTGTATTATGTCTTTTCTAGAATTATACTTTAAATGGTTGAAATTCATAGTCTCACTCTTCTCAAGTAATTAACGGGTACAGGTCACGTTCTTGAAGATTTTTTTTATTAATTTATTATATTAGTATAGTAACTAGTATAATGTAAAAGATAATGAAGAGACCGTTGAAAATGATTTTTTATTTTTTTATAAAAAAACACACATTTTTTTAAAAAAAACACACAATTTTTTAAGTCTTACACGCAGCAGTGACGGAGATAATCTCTTTTCCGTCAATAATGAATAATGAATGTATTAACAAAATGTGTTACCAGCAATTTTTCTTTCTTCATGATTCAAAAATTGTAAGAGTCTATAACTCAACCTCTTTCCCAATCTCGGATCTATCTGTTCCGTAATTACTCAATTCGTTACAAAAGACATAAGCTTAACAACTCAATCCATAATATATAATTCTTATCACAGGAAGTATCACTTATTTTTTACTCAACTCTCACACTCATGTATTTTCTACCTCACTCCTCTTAGTTATCATATACTTACTTGAGTGTTCTTTTATAGGTGGACCTCCATGTGGTTTTCGGAGCTTATACGACTCTGATAGTACAGTGCTCGAGTCTAGGTCAAGTTAGCTTTAACAATACTCATTCAATTACCTTTTGGTCATCGGTAAGAACATTTGGCGCCCACCGTGAGGCCGAGTAAACTTTTCCGTGACTGAGGTGGTAAAGAGCCACCCCGCCTTTCATTCAAGACGACCATTCTAGTCGTAATGGATTCAACAGTCCTTGAAGCCCGCAAGACTCACATGGAAACTATTATGCAAAACACCATGCAGGAGACTTTGCCCAACCTCAGGAAGGAATTGACAAAACAAAGAGAGGCACATCGAAACGAGATAGCAGCCTTACATTAACATATCAACGACATTCAAAAGGGACAAACTGCCCGTCAGCAAACTCCATCACCAATATTGGAGGATGTGGAGGAGAGTCAAGTAGGTGTCCAACCCATGAAAAGGGCCAAGATTGATCTGGGAGGACCTTCGAGAATAATTCGCAACGCATTCATGGCCAAGGATAGGGAAGATCAACTTCGGCTGATGATCGAACAAGATGCGGACCCCAGAATACAACTCGGTGTCAAAGGTGACCAAAGGAAGTAGCCCAGAACAATCCCTGATACAGTCGTTGATCAGAGACATCAAGCTACAATAGTCTTCAGAGCCGACCATTACCAGAAAAAACTACACAAAGTGGTTCTTGGTATGGAACAGAGAAGAACTGTTAGAATGTCACGAGATGTTAACCAAGAATTCCCATTCCATCATACACCAACCCCTCGACTCAACCCCGAACTGGAAGCTTATATGGAAGGCTTCCACTGTTTCACGACAAATGTCATGCAGGCTTAACTCTCTGAGAAGTGGAAATAGCCGAAAGTAGATTCCTATGATGGAACCTCAGACCCAGACGCGTATGTCAAGGCCTACATGACTTAGGCCAACCTCTTCTCAAGAGATTTAAGGGTGCATTGTAGGCTATTCCCTATTACACCCAAGGAGACAACTCTCGAATAGTACTACTCATTACCTTAAAACTCGGTTAACTCATTCCACACCTTGTGCTCCAAATTTATAGCTCGGTTCATCAATAGCAAGCCAATGGCCACCTCCTCGGCGTTGATTCAGCATGTGACATTTCCCTTTGCTGCCTTCGATCTTATTTCTCGGACGATTTCTTGATCTTATGTATGGTTCCTTGAGACATATTACTGTAGGTGGCCTTCTTGCATCATCTCTTCAATCTTGTCTTTTGGTGTCTAACACTCTTCTGTCGTATGCCCAAAGCTGCGATGATATCGGCAGTGCTCCTTGGTCCGCGTTTGGGAGAGATGAAATCATCCGTGGAACAATAATCTCGGCATTGAGTGCTTCTTCCAGAATTCTCGCCCTGTTGACGTTTAGCGGAGTGTAATGCGTGAACTTTGGGATCCTCAGTATGTCTCTCGATTTTGACGGGACGGGTTTTACTTGTCCCACATCACTTGTCCGACCAGTTTTTGTTTCTTCGGACCGCACTTGGTGTCGGAATTCCTTCAACTCTTCCAATTGCATAAACTTTGTTGCTCGCTGCCGTAATTCGTCCATGTCAAGGACCAGCTTCTTACATAAACTGTCAGAGAAAATATCGGGTCTTAAGGCTGTCACCATGTGGTGCATTGCAACCTCTGGATTTAGATTTCAAATGTTGAGGGCCACTTTTCCAAACCTTTCCATAAATGCTCTAAGTGACTCTCCTTTTTCTTGGCGCAAATTCACCAGGGCAATTATGGTTAAGTGGTGTGGCCGGCTGTGGCAAATTGGGCTTTAAACTTCGCCACCAACGTTTCGAAACAGTCGATAGAGTTGCTTGGAAGCCTAGTGAACTAGCTAAGGGTAACTCCCTTTAGTGAAGTAGGAAATACTCTGTAAAAGACAGCGTCGTCCGAGATATACAAGTTAATCTGAGTGACGTATATGTCTATGTGTTCATCCTGATCAGTCGATCCGTTGTATCGGTCGAGTACCGGACCCTTCCAATGTCACAAGTGGAAATAGCACAAACACAAGGACAATTAAGGAAATGGGCAGGGAGAAGAATAATGAAGAGGTGTCAAGTGATGCAATGATTGTGGGTAATAGTAAAAGTTCAAGAATTTGGAAGGCCAATTCACTCAGGAAGGATTATGTGTAATTATGAGTGAGGAATATTATTAAATATATAGTAATTGAGAGGAGAGGAAAATGGGGCTTTTGTTGAATTCTATTTCTTCTCTCTATTTCTATTATCTCTGAGTGTTATCTTCTCTGTTCTGTTCAAATCTGGTCGTCTTTTTCTAATAATACATACATAGATTTTATAATCTTTCTCTAGTTATCAGTGGTTAATTCATAATCATTTAATTTTTTATTTTCCCTTGTTACATTGGTGCTTTCATCTCGTCTCATTTCTACTCATGGCAGAAAACACTAGATTGAAGGACCTCTCCACAGATATCAAGCGAATGTTAGAGTTGATGGAATCTCATCATACGGAGTATTCTAGTCGTTTTGAGAGCATTGAAACTGCACTCACAGCTTTGCATGTAGCAGAGACATTGAAATCGTCAACATCAGAAGCAGTTCAGACGTTTCAGTTTCGTAATGTCAAACTTGATTTTCCCAGTTCAATGGTTCAAATGTGCTGGAATGGATCTTTAGGGCAGAACAATTTTTCACGTTTTACAATACTCCGGAGGAGCAACGTCTTACCATTGCTGCAATTCATATGGAATCAGAGATGATTCCTTGGTTCCAAATGATAGCTAAGACCAATCCATTTTAATCTTGGATCGGTTTCACTCGAGCCTTGGAATTGGAATTTGGACCATCTCCTTATGAGTGCCCTCGCTCTACTCTTTTTAAGCTGATGCAATCAGGATCGGTTCAGGATTATTACAGAGAATTTATAGCTTTGGCCAATCGTGTTCAAGGCATTACTGCAGATGCTTTACTTGATTGTTTTCTTAACAACCTCAAGATTTACATTCGAAGGGATGTTATTGCTCAAAATCCATCCTCCTTGTTACATGTTGTTTCATTGGCCAAGCTTTTTGAAGAGAAATATCTGCCTAAATAGAAAACTACCTTAACCCACCCTTACCCAAAATACCAATCATCATCCCTAGCACAAACCACTAAATCCACGAACCTACCACCTTTGTTACCTAATCCAAACACCACACATCAACCTAACCAACAATTAGTTAAATCTTCCAATATTAAAAAAATATCTGCAGCAGAAATGCAATTGAGAAGAGAGAAGGGATTGTGTTTCACTTGTGATGCGAAATTTTCACCTAGCCATCGATGCCCCAACAAACAATACTTATTGTTACAACTAGAGGAAGAGGGGGACTTCAAACTGGAACCTGACCCACCGGATGATAACAATATCCATTAGATTCAATCATCAGAAGAAGAACATCACCTTTCTTTTAATGCTCTTAAGGGGGCCGCTGGTATTGGTACTATACGATTTCAAGGTATTATTAATGGGGTGAAGGTTCAAGTACTACTTGACAGTGGTAGTTCAGCAACTTCTTGCAACCGCGCATTGCTCATTGCTTGAAATTAGCCATTGAACCAACTTCTAAATTTCAAGTCTTAGTAGGTAATGGAAACTCTTTGATTGTGGAAGGTATGGTGAGGGAAGTTGAAGTACAAATCCAAGGGCACTCTCTAAAACTACCAGTCTACTTACTGCAAGTCTCAGGTGCAGATGTAGTTCTGGGGGCAGCTTGGTTGGCTACGATGGGCTTCCATATTGTTGATTACAGTGATTTGACATTGAAGTTTTTAGTAGACGGGAATTTTGTGACCCTTCATGGTGATAAACCAAAACTTCCGACTCCAGCTCAATATAATCATCTTCGCAGGATGCAAAGGACTCACGCCATCTCTAAATTATTTACATTGCAATTTCAGCAACCAAATTGTGATGTTGATCACTGGTTGAAACTACCCGAGAACATGGAACCTGAATTAGCATTACTTCTGCATACTTATCATGATGTGTTTGCAGTTCCTACGGGTCTTCCTCCTAGCATATCCAATGATCACTGTATTCCTTTAATTAAAGGAGCGGATCCTGTTGAGGTTAGACCTTATAGGTACCCTCACAGTCAAAAAGAAGAAATTGAGAAGATGGTCAGCGATATGTTACAAGAAGGAATTATAGTGCCTAGTACTAGCCCGTTTTCTTCACCAATTGTCTTGGTTAAGAAGAAAGATGGTACTTGGAGATTCTGTACCAATTATCGAGCCTTAAATGCTATAACTGTCAAGGATAATTTTTCCATTCCCATTGTTGATCAGTTAATTAATGAGCTATGTGGGGCTCGATATTTTTCCAAGCTTGATCTCAGGTCTGGCTATCATAAGATCTTATTAAAGAAAGAAGATCGATACAAGACAACATTTAGAACACATCATGGACACTACGAATGACTTGTGATGCCTTTTGGGTTGATGAATGCCCCAGCTACATTTTAATGTTTGATGAATGAAGTCTTTCAAGATATGTTGAGGAAATCAGTTTTGATTTTTTTTGATGACATATTGGTGTATAGTCCAACTTGGTCTTTTCATTTACAACATTTAGAAGTTGTCTTGCAATTATTAAGGAAACATAAATTGTTTGTCAAGTTATCTAAGTGTTCATTTGGGCTTACTCAAGTCGAATACTTAGGTCACAAGGTTTCAGGTGAAGGAGTAGTTGTGGATGCTTCCAAGGTACAAGTTGTGTTAGCTTGGCCTCTTCCTACTAACCTTAAGCAGTTAAGGGGATTTCTGGGCCTTACAGGTTATTATAGGAAGTTTATCAAGGGTTATGCATCTATTGCAGCCCCTTTGACAAATTTGCTCAAGAAAGACAATTTTAATTGGGATGTTGATGCTACTGCAGCTTTTGAAACACTCAAATCTGCCTTAACTCAGGCTTCAGTTCTTGCTATTCCAGAATTTTCTTAGGCTTTTGTACTAGAAACAAATGCATCAGGGATTGGTATAAGCACAGTGCTGAGTCAAAACAATCATCTAGTTGCTTACAAGCTGTTGTTGTCCTCAACTGCTTGAATTCATTTTGTTTTCATGTGTCACAGTTGAAATTATGCCAAGGTGTTCATCAACAATCATATATCCCACCTCCTCTGATTACAAATGACATTGGTCCTATATTACAGCCAGCAGATATTTTGCAATCTAGAGTTATTCTAAAGGGAGACAAACATATTTCTCAAGTCTTGGTACATTGGGAAGGCATTGATGCAGAACATGCTACTTGGGAGGAATTTACCAGCAAGCTTATCCTGACTTCAACCTTGAGGACAAGGTTGATTTTGATGGGGGAGGCAATGTCACAAGTGGAAATAACGCAAACACAAGAACAATTAAAGAAATGGGCAGGGAGAAGAATAATGAAGAGGTGTCAAGTGATGCAATGATTGTGGGTAATAGTTTAAGAATGCAGAAAGTCAATTCACTCATAAAGGATTATGTGTAATTATGAGTGAGAAATATTATTAAATATATAATAATTGAGAAAAGAAGATAATAATTGAGAGGAGAGGAAAAAGAAGACTTTTGTTGAATTCTGTTTCTTCTTTCTATTATCTCTGAGTGTTATCTTCTTATCTGTTAGTCTTTTTCTAATAATACATACATAAATTTTATAATCTTAATCTTTCCCCAATTATCCTCGACTTCCATTATAAATTATGTGAAGGGATGCCTCCTCAGAGACGCCCCATAAGTGCTTTCTGGCTTTCTGATGGTTGCATGGAGTGGATGGTCGAATGATGAGTTTCGCGCTTTGACACCCTGACATTCGACCCCTCGAGGTTCCGCAACTCGGTGTTTATTCTCTCAGTGGCATCGAGCCTCTGTCTTACTCGAGCGTTTTCTTCCTTTAGCATTCCCAACTCTTCTGCATTTGTCCTCTTCAAGGTTTTCATTTCCCTATTCATTTCTATAATCATGGTTGAGATCCAAGTGATTGTTTGACGTCTTTTCTCGCGCTTGCCGGTCTCCAATCTTCTAGTATCATGTAAATAATGAAGAGACCATTCAAAAGGAGTTTATATAAATATATATATATAATTTAAATTATTATACAGTGACGAACATAATCCCTCTTCAGTCAATGATAAATAAATAATGTATTAACAAAATGTGTTTACCAACAAATTTCTTTTTTCACGGATCCCACAATTTTATTTCTCACAGTAATAAAATCATTATTATATTATTATCATGTCTGAATCAGATACATTATTCTCTGACATAGAAGATATGATGCTACTAGTGATTACAGATCAGTTTGAGAAAAAGAGTAAAGGTAACTAATAAATATTTGAATATAGAAATACTAAATTGAAAAAAATTTGAATGGTTGAAGCAAATTGTAATTGACTTCATAATCCCAATTGTAAGTTTTTTTTTTTTTTTTCATTATAGTTAATGTAACTATATATAAAAATAACTTGGTGGTATCATTTTACTAAGTAAGTCTATTTCTAATTTATTTTTAAAAAAATAAGATTGTAAGATGAGATTTTTGCGGGTTATGAAAACGTCTTCTATGTGTTATGTGCTTCTTTCCAATCAAAAACTCAGAATGACAAACTAATTTGCCAATGACATACAAGATATATCCAAAATATATAAGTTGATTTTAAGTTTTAATACTTTTATTTATAAACAGGATCACAGTATTAACTAGATAAAAATAATTGTTTAAAATGGTAGGGGTTTGTGTAAATTTCTAAAACCTCATTAAAGGTTTATATAATTGTATTTTCTGACCGACAATTTTATACACAACATTATTGCTGGTGTTATTTTTTAATTAAAATATTATTTTATTTAGTTTAGATCTATTTCGTAATTTTATACACAACATTTTCGTTGGTATTATTTTTTTTAATTAAAATATTATTTTATTTGATAGTTTAGATCTATTTCGTAAAAGAAATGAAATATTAACAAAAATATAAATCTTATCTAAAAAAATTATTAATATATATTTTTATATTATATCTACATCTTTTATATTAATACATATCCTTTAACCATTTTTTTATGAATAAAGTTGGAACATAATATTTAGAATAGTTACATGTATATGTTCTCAAAAAGTGTGATAAAAACTTGTTTCATAAATTTTGTTCTAAAATATATGGAAAGTTTCTTTAAAAAAGTATTTCATATGTTCTAAAATATATTTCATATATCTTGAAAAACTTATTATGAAAATCTTATTTTACATGTTCCAAAAATTTTGAAGATTTTATTCTATAAAATTCTGAAGAAATTGTTATGAAAAAATTGTTTGAATAGTTAATTTAAAGTCTACCTTTCGTTCTGTCGTTCGGAATTCTTCCTTTACACTTTACCACTATACATGTCTATCATTTGTACTATCTCTCTAAAAAAAATATTTTTGTTGTTTATTTTTCTAAAGTTAAAATTATATTGTTATATGTAATGTCAATACATTATACTTTTAAATAACATTTTAAATTCTTAAACTAAATATTTTTCACTATTTTATAATGAAATTTAAAGATAATAAATATTAATTTCAGATTTTAAGGAAATTAAAATAAAAAATAGTTTACAATAATTAAAATTAAAATTTTAAAAGGATAAATACTAAAAGTATATCTAGGTGTAATTAATTAATTTAATAATTTAATTCAGTTATTCTTAATAAATGTCTTCACTCTAAGCAAAATAATCCCGATATCAAATATCCTACAAGATCTAAAGGTAATTAATTAGTTTAATAATTTAGTTCAATTTTTAATACCTAAATACAATTTGGACAGTAACGATGAGTTTAATTGTCAATGTAAAAAACTTTATATATGCTCAATAAAAAATCTATACTATTGCTCCATAAATCCATACTATTGCTGCTGCTACATAAAAAGTCCGTGAATTTTAAAAACGAGTTATTTTAAGATATAAAAGTACTAAAATGTTACTGTAAAAGATAACAAATTGTAATTGAAGGATAGTGTGTGAGTATATATACTAATTACATACTCAGCAATCCAAACCTTAAAAAACTTTACACTCAATCCATTTCAATTAAAATCTAATGATAAATCCTATACTGATGGTATTGTCCAGAAGATTTGATGTGAAAATACCTAATGTCAACTCTCAACTCTCGTATCTTCGCCACCTCCATTCTATCCTCGTCGGCATGCCAGGGAAACATGATCTCCGAGACAGCAATAACCTGCAATAGCATCATCAACACACCTCAAAAACTCATCTTTCAAATTATGCATTCATAATTGCAAAATAACGAAAATTAGGAAGAAACAAAACCTCACATTTTCAAAGGCGGATCACCATGAAAAAAATCACAAAGAAACTTATAGCAATTACTAGGATAGCTCCCTTAGAGAAACGAACTGCATCACAAAGAAACATGTTAGTTCATATTACATTATCGTTTTTTATAAAATGAAACTTACGGAGTTAACGTACCAGTGTATCCAGTAGTGGCTCTTTCATACAGTCTTGCTAATCTAAAAGCTTTTTCCACAGTTGGTGGATCAAACATTCTTACTACCATTTGAATATTCTTTTTTAAACCTCCCACGAACCATTTTACCATATCTGACTCTGATAAGTTTAAATCATTATAAATACAGTCGCTAACAAAGGTATCAAAGGCAGCACGGTATTCATTTACTGTTCTAGTTTGTCTTAGGTCCTTCACTCCCATCATTGGATCTACACATCTAACATCGAATCTTTTTCTAACCAAAGACTTATACTCTTTCCAAGACAATTCAAAACAGTTTATATCAGTATGCACACTCTACTGCCATTCAAGCGCAATACCTTCTAAATAACTTGTAGCCAGTTGAACCTTATGTTCATCAGGTATATTTCTAACTATAAAATAATTCTCGCACCGAGATAGCCAGTCATGTAAGTTGTTACCGTCAAACCGAAGAAACTCCATTCTTAAAGATAGACGCAATTCTTTGAAAGAATCGTCCAGTTTCTTCTTCAAATAGGTATCCAAACTGGCCATCAAACGGGCTTCCATACCGGGCTCCAAACCGGCTTCTAAAATGGCTTCCAAATCTGTAGTACTATAATTAGCTGCCATACTAATAATCATGGTTGAGGTGAAAGAGACGAGTCAGAACAAAAAAGACAAAAAAAAACTGAGAACAGAAAATAAAAACATGGTTGAGGTGAAAGAGACGAGGCAGAAAAAAACAAACTGAGAACAGAAAATAAAAACAAAAGCCAGACCAAATAAAGAAGGCGAAGAAGAAGGGATCCGAGTTCTTACCTTTATGCAGATACAGGTAAACCTACTAGGGTTTCGAACAGAAAAAAAAAAAAACGCAAGGCAGGCGGAGCAGCAGCGATGTGCAAGCGGCGGTGACACTAGAGAAACGACGCCAGCGGCGACAATGCGAAGTACCGATGCAAGGGGGGCGAGAATTACTAGAGAACAACGAGAGGGAACGGAGAAAAAAAAGAGGGAAATGAGAAAGAGGATAGAAGCCAGAGGAAGTGAGGGAACTGAAAAGTTGAGAGAGAAATGAGAGATCTGTGCATTCACATTGGCAAATAGTCTTCTATTAAAGCAATTCAACACAACACGGAAATAGAAAACAAAACAAATGAGTTAGGGTTTTTTTTTGAAAATATGAGGTGGGAAACGGATCTGAGGTGACCCTCAATTAAGATATTTTGTATTATCTCAATAACCATTAGATAAGATTAAAGGTATAAGAATAATACTGAATATAAAGGAAACTGATTCATGATCTGATGAATTTATATCTTCTATTTATTAATTACATAAGATTTTGTATTAAATAAAATGAATAATTTATTAAATTATGTTAAAAAAAAATAAAGAAAGGATATTCAAAATGTTACCGTTAAAAAGAAATATATATATATATATATATATATATATATATATTATTTTAATAGACTAATATAATAAGAATATGAATTAGGTACATAATAATAGATAAAAGTTTTTATATCTAATATTTTAAAATACAAAAATATTTTCTATTGAAAATAGTAACGTAAATTTCATTAAATATTTAATGCATTGAATAAATAATATAGAATAAAATTCTCTTTTTTAATAAATGTATAACTGTTTTTATTTGTACACTTCTTACTAAAAAAAATCATCTAAAATTAACAGTTTAATATTATTGAAAATTTAGAAAGCAATTTTTTTTTTATTAATGACCAAAAAACTACAATTAAAATAAATGAAAATAAATATGGCATATTAGTGCTATTTAATAAAAAGTACCTAGTTAAACCTTAAAACTATAATAATAAAGTAATAGCAAGCTTAGTTTACCTTTTCATTTGCATTAACTATCCATTTCTGATTAAAAATTAAAAATTAGAAGACTGGACCACAGAAAACCAATTCAATGAACAAAGCAAATTACTGATTTGAGGCAACAGAAAAACTTCATCTAGTAAATTGGGGATTTTACCTACCTATTGAGGGGTGTTTTTACCTACCTATTGAGGGGTGTAATATCGATGAAGGAAAAGGTTGCAGATGAAAAAGGATAGTACCTGAACAAGCAGCTTGATAAGAAAAGATTAAGGGAAGCATATGTATTATATGGAATGGTTTACACCTATTAAAACAAAACAGCTAAATTCATAACCATAAATTATCACTGCTCATTTATTTTCTAATAGAAATGGGAAATTTATTAATTATGTTCTCAATATAAGGTGTGTAAAAAAAAGCAACTAAAATCAGGAAACAATACCAATTTTTAAGGTGCCATAACTATTAATTATGGAAACAACCTCTTCCTAAATATAATAACATAAATGATATATTATTAAGAAATCATAGCATGTAAGACTTGTACATCCCCACATTTCATGCAACCAAGAATAAGCTTTGTGGTTCTTTTGAACAGGATGGTAGGCCAGTTCCCAGTTGGTCCAGTTTGGCTTTGATAACCATGGTTCAAATAAGGAAACTGTTACATTCTCTTATCCCAAAGACCAAAAAAATGCTTTACGAAGACACTGGACTGGAAAAAATAACCCACAGTGAATCGTGACCATTCTCATAAAGTTTTTAAATTTATCAGTATGGTCTCATTCAGCTGAAGGTTTAAAGGGAGACGTACAAATTATCATAGTAGTAAGCATGTTTAAACAACAACAATCGAAAAGTTTCTCTACTGCACATAACCCAACAAATGTCAACGTCAACATAGGCGCATATCTTTCCAAAAAATGGTAAAAGCCAGAGAGAAACGAGAAAGAAGAAGAGAAAGAAGAAGAGAAAGAAGGAATAGGGTCCTAGTAATAGGGTTTCGAATCGAGGACGAAGAACCGCTGGGGTTTTGAACAGAAAAACAAAATAAACACGAGGCACAAACGCGCCCCCTTTTCAAAATCATCATTACCAGATTTCGCATGGATATATTTTAAAAATGTAAGGTTTCTATATAAAAAAGAAAGAAAATGAAAAATAAATATAAGCAAAGCAAATCCATAGAAAAATAAATACAGCAAACCCAACACAAAAGTGACTAACAGTACCGAGAAAGCAAAATGGTGACGATCAGATAGGTAAGTTCGCGGTGACGGACGACCAGGTGCGACCGGCAACTAGAGGCGGCCAGCGGCTACTATCGAAGACGTGCATCGACCAACAGCTATCAGCCGAAGCTAGTGGCGGCGAGGTGCGATAGCTGTGACAGCGGTTTTTTTCGTGAGAGAAGAAGGGAAAAAAAGAACGCGACACCTTTCGTTTAGCGGACGTGTGATTTGTGAGTCCCATTTAATTTATGATATTTTTATGGTTGTCATATATTTCAGTAAAAATTTCATAAACTTTTACGGTTTTTTTTTTTTTTTCAATCCACCCCGTACAAGCGTGAAAAAAAGGTGTAACGTAACTTCTTTTGATTTCGAGCATAACACCCGATTAATAGCAATATCAAGGATTCTATCAGCTTTTTGTTTCCTACCATCATCTTATTCTTTCACTTTAAAAGGCAAACCTAGCATATTATTCTCTAATGATAAACTTTTTTCTTACACACCATCGGTAATCACAAAAGCATGAGTTTAAAATTAAAATTTTAGAAGGATAAATACTAAAAAGAATCATAAATCAAAATAATGAATGATATCTAATGTAATGAATGAAATTTAGTAATTTAGTTATGTTTTTCTAAATAAAAGTTATCACTAAAAAAATCCGATAATAAATATACTACAATATATCTCTTATTTTTTTTCCTTATTGAGAATAGAAAACCACATCTTAATATGCAGAGGCTTTCTCCTCTTGTATTACAATATGCAATTTTCTTTAGTGGATGTGAATATATATGACATTGGACTCAATGTTTAAATTTTCGTTAATGCTTCATTATTGTTAAGAAAATAATAGCCAAGATATTTTTTAAGTTGTCATTCACCGAAAATACAAGTATTACAATGTTTTTTCTCCTTTTTGTTAAAATATACACTCTCATCTTTTAATAGATACAATTACAGTTTACTCTATAATACTCTATGCTAGGTTATTTAAGCATATCTGTGCCGGAAGGGGAAACAAATGCTGTCAAGAGTTAGCCCTTTTTGGAGATCTGAGACCCATGAAGCTGTAGAAGCAGTGAGTTGCCAACCACGAAGATGGAGCTCATAGCCATCAGTCCTCCTGTGATTAAATATTAAGGGTGACAAACAGAAAATAACCATTTTTTTGCCGAATAAAGAAAAATACATACTCAAAGCACCATATGCAGAAGGCAATAGCCCTCTTTCTTCTCAATTATAAGATATTCTTTTGAAATTTTTTTATCCCTTCTTATAAAACTATATTTTAATTGTTCCTGACTATTTATTGATCAAAATACCTTAATTACTTTTTTATACCTAAGAAAATGCCATCAATTGGCTCTCTTTGATGAAGACTATAGAATTATAGAGTTTAGCTTGAAAAACTAAAATTATACTACTATTATTCTTTTTCCATACATTAAGTATTTAAAGATAATTTTAAAATTCTTACAATTATAAACAACTCAAATACTACTAATTAAATTAATTATCTTTCTTAATAACTTAAATAGCCGGAGGAAATATAAAAGAAGAATGGAGTGGTAGAATGCTGCTCACCTGAAAGTGATGGTGTCATAGCAAAGTCAAATTGGGGAAGTAACACACCAGCCGCAATGGGAACGGCAACAACATTATAGGCGACCGCCCAAGACAAATTCTGGTACACTTTTGCCATTGTTGCCTGTGCCAGGTCCAGCGCATCGACAACCTGTCAAATTAAAAGTTAGAAAACTAACCCACCATCTGTTAGAAAATGAAGAGTGTTAGAAAGTTTTGAAATTTTAGTATGTTATTGTACGAGAGCTCCTTTTTTCCCCACCACAACCCCTTCTATTTTGTTCTTCTCTCTCCCGTAATAAAAGTCAACAAGCTAAAGAACATGAAATTACTACATTCATAAAAAAAAAAAAAAAAACCTACAACATTACAACACTGTGGTATGAAACAAAGGATTGCTTTAAGCAGATCACTTGTATCATGGTGCAAATTCAAAGCAATGAGAAAACATTTAGAGTTGCCATAACCGATGAAAATTTCGAAGTATTAAAAAATTTCACAATCTGCTTGGATACCCGCTCCCCCTCTCCCTCCCAAAAAGAGAGCCGTATATTGGGATGCATTATGCCATCATCATTGTTATATCAAACAAAAGATTGCCTGAGCAGGTCACTTGTATTCTCGTGTAAATTGAAAACAATGAGAAAACATTAAGATTTGCCACAAGCGATGAAAATTTCAAGTATTTCAAAATATCACCATCTGCCACCCATTTAGGTGAAAATGAAAAAAAAAAAAAAAATATCAATAGTTTGGGGATTGCATATAGGTGAAACAAAAAATTTGGGGCATCATAAAAGACATACTTGTGAAATTTTGTTCCCTAGAAGTATAATAGATGCTGCATCCGAGGCAGCATTCTCTTGAGCTTCATTCTGCAGAGCAATCCCAACATCAGCTACAGCCAAAGAGGGTGCATCATTTATCCCATCACCTACCTTAGAAAAGGGGAGAAAAAAACTGTCTTAGTAAAAATGTCATTTTTTTGTTCGTTGGTAGATGGATGCAATAGTTGAGTGCAATTCCACAGCATGATGCTTTTACAGCGAAAGCATTTTGGTGTGAAGCTGTTCCATGGCATGTTCTTTAATTAATAGCAACCGTAAATATCTCAATAACTTTAAAAACAAAAAACAAAATTCAATTCTTTATAACTACTTATGATACTAGTACGCGCTAAATTTAAGATCAGCCTTGGTATCATATTATAAGTTCAGTGGATCTTTTATCATATTATGATTCTCGACTGAACTAAGGCCAAAATCCAAGATAAAGAAAGTTACAATGAAAGAGCAAGTGGGAGGGGGAGAGAACTAGGTCAATTACAGCAGTCGTCATTCAACATACCATCGCAACATGATGTCCTGCAGCTTTTAGAGAGGAGATAAAACTAGACTTCTGTTGTGGAGACAAAGATGCTTTGACAAAATCATTTTCAATTCCAACTATATCTGCTACTGTTGCAACTGCCTCTTCCCTATCCCCTGACAAGAGGACCGTTTTAATCCCCTTCTGCTCGAGCCTTCCAATAAATGCAACAAAGTCAGCCGGAAAATGCACCCATGAAGGATTAAAAAAAAGACAAGCATATTTGAATTGGCAAATACTTCCAATGAATGCAGGAAATATATTAAATTCAGTATATGGCGTACATTACAATGGATAAGAAAACGGTGTAACGCTGTGCTAGTATTGAGATTGAAATGAATGCTAAGCTCGTAGAACAAAAAAACTGCACTTTTATTCTGAAAAAAGTGAAGTGAACCAACTTCACATTTGGTCAGAAGAAGCACTGGTATTATTAGCCTATAATGAGTGGTACTAGGTAGAATATTCTGAGGACACATACAGCAAAGTAAACTTACCTCATTACAGTAGATTCAGCATCTTCACGCACGGTGTCAGATATGGCAATAGCACCAATGACGCCTTCTCCTTCACGTCCAACATAGACAACAGTTTTCGAATACTTAGAAGATGTTGTATTCGATGAATGATTCATCAAACTATGTTCCAGGTTTGTCAAATCAGATGGATTCACTCTTGTTTGGAAGCGTTGATGAACCCATTCCAAAGACCCAACTGCAATCAAACGCCCATCTACTTCTGCTAAAGTACCAAAACCGGGTTCAACTAACTGTCTCTTTGTGACAGGAAGGATCAACTTCAATGACTCAGCTTTATTGATAATAGCCTTTGCTATTGGGTGAGATGCAGTCTTCTCCACTGCAGCAGCAATCCGAAGAATTTCAGACTCTCCATAATGGATAGAGCCTATGGCCGACACAACTGGTTTTCCTTTCGTCAGGGTTCCTGTCTGAAAGCACAGTGCTAGTAAATATTCTTCCTTTTCAAGACAAATTATAGCCGGTCTAACAAGTTGGAGTAGTGTATAGATTAGTTTTCTTTTTTTCTTTCAAAATAATTAATATTTGTTTGTTAGTTATGCGTACTGTATATCTGTTCTACAACATAGTACAGCATACTTACTATATAGGCTCCCATTACGTAGTGTCAATAAAGCAGAACATAATAAGGGACCACTCACTCACATACTTTTTTTGAGTTTTCTGTCTCGATGTGAAATTTGGTATGCACAATACAAACTTAATAATTTCTTTTTCATCCTACTAAAGTCATTAACACAGTACTTATTACATAAATACATGCATGTTACCATATAAATATTTGTATATGGCGAATGGGGAGGATTGAGGAAAGACGAATAATACTGTCTATGAACATGGAATTACCTTGTCTAGAGCAATATAATTTATTTTGGCCAAGCGTTCTAGCACATCCCCTCCCCTAATAAGAAGTCCTTTTCTTGCTCCTGGTCAATGGTCAACACGTGCCTAATGTGAGAGTTAGTTACAAAAAGAGATACTAAAAATACCTTACCAGTTTGCTCGGCAGCATGTTTTACACAATAAAAGTTGACAAATTCGAGGGCATAAGAAAAACTAGATAAGATACCTTATCCCAAGCCTGATTAAGACATGGTTACTTTGTTACGCAAGCGTTTTGTGTCTTGTTCATTAATATATATTTATAGAACCACAGTTGACCAAACAAAAACTAATGAGTACGTGAAAGAGTATAACAACTTTACAAAATTAACCTTATCATCATTAATTCATTAATAGTTTTTGTTGGCCATTATTAGTATTATTGGGAGTATAAATGGAAAGAAAAAGTGATTGATATTAGATTACTCAGTGCCAATCAGTTTTCAAGGAAAAGAAAATTGAAAACCTTGGTATCAGATAATATGAATCAATATTTGAGCAATGAGGAATGCTAGCATAGGGTCCTTATATACATACTCTTGTCAACGCAGACTATGATATTAGAAGAAATCTATACAGGACCCATTAAACAAGAAATGGGAATCACAGTAAATGGAGTTAAAGTGTAACTATAAAAGTGGAGTGTACTGTTCAAGTAACTTCAAGTAACAGTTGTCTAAGTTTACTAAATACAGAAATCAAAAGCATCGTACCAAGTGAGGTGCCAACCAGGATTGCTGTGGGCGTAGCAAGACCCAATGCACAAGGACAAGAAACAACCTACAAATGGGGACAAAGATTATTATTTTTAAATAAACTCAGTAATTACAAACACCAACATTCGTGTCCTGCCTGGAATTTTTTTTTTATCAGGAGCAATTCCTTACACTCTTTTTCAGGACCCTACTTTTTTTCCTTCCTCTTTATCCACACTGTTGCAATCAGTTCCACATAAATAAACTCACAACTACTAGTTTACAGCACCAAGTTTTAGATTGATTAATATGAAGAGTCCAAATTAAAGGTTGTTTGCAACTCTGAAGACACATAAACGACATGCAAGATTTTGTCAAGTACGTCCTAACTAACAACAGATGCATGCAGAAAGCCAGTAAAAAGGGGTGCTTCATAGGAGATATTGAAAGAAAAGTGAATAAGGACATTCAATTAGTTTTAGTTGCAAACTTGAAGCACCGACTACAAGGGAACTTAGAGTTTAAAAATGGCTCACCAAAACATCTACAGATAGCTTTAAACTCAAAAGCAAAGGATCTCCTTCTGGGCCCGCAATGTCATTGAGCAAAACATCGGGAAATATCTGTGATCCAACAAAATACCTGGAGATAAATGCAACAACTTTGTCAAATATAAGAGGCAACATGAACTGTATACATTAAGTCTTTTCCTCGGGAAAGTTAAATGTGCATGACAATCATAAATCTTGCAAGATTCTAAAAAGAATAGACACTGATGTTTGCATGGGACACAAAAGGACACAACTATATCTTGTCTAAGTGTCAGGGAGAGACACAGGCTGGATAGCATTAACCACACTACCATTTGGGATCAGTGGAGCAAATCAAAAATTATCAACTAAAAAACTTGAATGGAAATATAAGTACTTACCAAAATGCAAATGTTGCTGCTGACAGAGTCATTACACTATATACAAATGGCCCTGCTATTGAATCTGCAAGCCTTTGTACAGGTGCTTCACGTGATTGAGCCTCCTCAACCTAAATTTCCCAAGATAAAGATGTAATATTGCCGAAACTCTACAATTGTTTGATTTCCGCATATCGCATGTCAATGGATTTATCAACAATGCTAGCGCAAAATATTCCAAAAAAACATTGAATGAAGCAAAGCAATTCTACAATGTGTTCAACACTACATTGTCCTATAAAACTGGAACAATTAGGGATGCATGAAATTGCACTTTTAACTCAGCAAAAAATAGAAAAACATGATCATATCAATTAAATGATACAGCATCTTATCACCAAGCCATTACAAAAGATGAAATACTAACCATGCGTACAATCTTCGAAATCATAGTGTTGGAACCAGTTGAAGAAGCTTCAATCCTTAAAGGACCATCCTGAAACAGAAATTTGTTTGTCTAAGAAAGAGATCAACAAGTTTGGTCTCAAGCAAAGGTAGATGAATTGAAATCACTTATGTGCCTCACATGTGAATTTAGTGAGACAACACAAAGTTAAAGACTGACCCAATTTATAGTTCCTGCTGAAACTGTGAGGCCTTTCTCCTTAAATACAGGAAGTGATTCCCCTGTAAGCATGGATTCATCTACCACACTTCTTCCAGAAATAACCTTTCCCTGACCATTCATTTCTCTAGTTAGCAAGCAATACCACATGAACCAAATGTTCAAGTGTAAGTATTTGAATGACTATTTCCATAACAATGTTATTATTGTAAGACGTTGTTGGCATATCAGGCACATCCTATCTATTGAGCATTTGGCCCTAGGGAGCACAAACTTCATGCAATAATATGTGGCACTCTCACGAATTCACGTACCACAAAAATAACTCATTGCTTTGTTTCAATTAAGGTAAACAGAATACCAATAGAAATCCGAAAGGCTTACATCTATCGGAATAGTCTCTCCAGGCAACACCAACACAGAGTCACCTACTCGAATGTCATCAGTTGGGACTTCAACACAAATTGCATCAGAGCAAAGCACGGTGTCAGTAGAAGGTGAACCTTCGGTTGAAGTAATCACAAGTCTTGACTGAGTAGATACAAGTGACTGGAAAAACATTCACCACAGCTTAATCATGTAAGATAAAATAATTAAACTTACAGTAAAATATGACTCTAAAGAAATGTCATTCATAACAGCAAAACTATAATTTGATGCTTAATTTCCATATAAGCCACTTTATCTTGGATTTTTTTTTTTTTTTTTTTTTTTTTCATTTTTCCCAGAAATAATAATTTATCAGAAATGGAAGTGGAAGTTGAAACAAGATTAGATTTTTTAAATTGAAAACCAGCAAAAAAAAATTGTCACATTTATGATGTAACCTCCAGAAGCCATTTACTCATCATAAGGAACATATTCATAAATAAAAATTCTGTTCCTACGGAATATATTAATGAATTCAAAGTCTTATTTTACTGGAATGTTATCAAAAGAAAGAGGTGAATCACACTGAAACTTACAAGCAGTTCATTCATATCGCTAGATGCCTGGATCCTTGCCTTTTCCTCAAGAGAACGTCCCAAAAGCACGAAACCAAGAAGCATGACCTGCACGCTAAAAGATTCAATACTCACATGAGGAGCTTATACACAACATGAACGTAAAAAATTTTCAACAAGAAATAACATATTTTACAAAGGTGAGAGGTTATTACATTTAAACAAACAAGACCCCAACCCAAGATAGAACAAAAGGTGGCAGATTTTCCAATGACAAATATCAGGACAAATAAAAGTAAAGAAACTCACCGGTTCATCAAAGAATGATGCATCCCAACCTAGGCCGGGGTTAAGTAGCGGGATCTACAGTAAAGACAAGTTCAAACAAAATCAGAAATTCTATTGTCTAGTAACTTGACCGAACAATCAAATTTCAGACCGAATCTCACGGAACTAATGATGAATGCAGCTATAGAACCAAATCCCACGAGAGAGTTCATATTAGGCGACCCCTTCTTAAATGCATTTAGGCCATCAAAGAGTAACTCTGCAATATTTCATGAATCATACACAGTAAGAAAATAGTAAAATTACGAATACACGAATCTCCTAAATACTTCAAGAGAAGTTTCTGCTATGTATCAAGAAGGGAAAAGAAAGAAGAACTAACCTCGTCCTGGACCCAATAGTGCCCCCAAAGCTAAACCACCTTTCACGTACGAGCTATGAAGAATCTCCCAAAGCGATCCTGCAAATAGAAAGCAAGTTAAAAGACTGCTGGAAAGCGTTTACAAATTGCGCTTCCCGCTTGGTTTATTTGCATTTAAGCGAACTGTAGCTGAATAGCGAATAACAAACTTTGCACGTTACTACCATGAGCAATGTGGATCCCCAAAGAGTGAAAGATATGCGAAGCATGCGATCCACAACACAATGCGACCAATGTCCAAGCGAACACGACGCGGCTTCGACTCTTAACGACCAATTCCTCCTTCTTCTTCACCAATTCCTTCCACTTCCTCACGTTTTCCGTCACTCCAGAACTCGACGCTCTCCGCTTCGTCGGAAATCCGCAGTCGCTCAGTCTCCTTGCGAGGCTCTCCGCGACGCTGGCCGGTTCCTCCTCGATTTGGCGCAGATTAACAGCGGCGGTCTCGGTCAGCATGTTGACCACGACCGAGTCGACTCGTTCGTCAGCGGACAGGATATTTTTGACTCGAGAGACGCACCCACCGCACATCATGCCGGTGACGTCAAGCAAAACCGGGGAGTCTTTTCTCTCTCTCTGGTCTCGGATAAGAGCCGAATCCGGTGAGCCAATCTCGGTCCGGAAGGAACTGGATACTGCGAATAATGGTCGGAGAATCTCATCGCGGTGGCGATTGCGACGTCTTTTGGTCGGAGAAATGAATTGGACAGCATGGTTAGGAGTGTAATTGAAGCATAGTTTGGGTTGCGAGGCGAGAGGAAGTCTGAGAAGACGAGTAGCCATAATCCGAGAGGGGAGAAGGAATTGTGAACCACCAATTTTTCATGTTACGTGCTAATTTCGCACGGTAGAGGCCTTCGTTGAATATTTGAAACATCCCCAATCAAAATTTGACACGTCTATTTCGGTACGCAACTGACAGCTACCATCGGATAAATGTCAGAGATAAGAAGCAAAAGCATGAGAAATATATGAGAAACAGAGAAATATTTAAATGTGTTTTTTATTACAATATTTATTTAAACTAATTTTTTTATTTGTTTGTTAATTATTACAAAATAATATTTTTTTGTTTTATTACTTTTTTTTTATATCAACTAAACATTTTATTTTTCTTTCTATCTCTCCTCTTTCACTTCATTCAACGTTCAATAAACTAATTTTATTTTGCTATAAATACGAATTCAACACACGTTATTGATTTGGGTTACGTCACCTTTTTTCTTTACAAATCAAATTGAAAAAGCGCCATATATATAAAGTTAAATTAATATATATATATAATTATGCGTTTAATTGAGTGATCCGAGACTATTTTTTTTGGATTGGCGAGTGATCCGAGATATAACAGTTGGAGTGAAGCATTCCATAATTTACCTTTTAAAGATTATAAACTCCCATTTTATGTAAAATTTAATGTTCATGTATTCATAAATTATACTATCAATGTATAGAAATATTGTTGTTTACATAACTTTTAAAATATTTATTATAAAGATAAAAAAAAGCTTATTATATATAATAATTTATGCTCAATGATAGTTAAAAACTTTCGATTGATAGTGTCAATCTATTTTCTCTTTTACTTCTATGATTTAATAGATAAAAGAATTAGAATGTAAAGTTCTACGTAAAATACTAATTTCAAATAGTATTTTAGTTTCTTAAGCTTTTATTTTTAATTAGTGTGGTTACATTTTTTTGCCTTTTATCTTAATTAATAAATATAGTAGAAGGTTAACGATGTTTTAACTTTTATTATTATTAGAGTAAATTATATTCCTATTTGCTATATTTATTTTGAATTTAACGCAATACTTTTTTTCCGACACTGTACAGAAAATTTCTTAATTATTTAATAATATTATATTAACACTTTAATATATATATATATATATATATATATATATATATATATATAGTGAAAAACCGTTGATAGTTTATATTTTAAGTGCGTTCAATTATTTTTTCTACACATATCCGTAGGCTTTTTTTATGTATATACACTTATTTATTTTTTAAGAAAAATGCCGCATTTATAATCCTTCCAAAAAGCAATTCAATAAATAATATTTTATATTAAATAAGAATATTTTAGATTAAATATATCATTATGTTATTTTAGTGGTTCTAGAATTAGAATAATCACCTATTAGACGAGTATGTTGTTCAATAATCAGGTGAGTTTTCTACACAGGAACTCCTACTCAATTCATCCTCGAAAATATCAACTTCAATCCTCTTAAAGGGTTCCACTTTAAGTAAAAACACTTGATAAATCCTAAATTTGGGTGGACTAAACTTAAACATTTATCATTAGTTTCACTTACATGAGGTGTTAATTTTTACTAAAACAATTTGAAGCTAATAATTTCAGTAAAATAACTAATACTTTTTTTGCATGGTTTAAATATGGTTACCATAAAAAAGGGTAATGACTTTACATGAAATATTTAACAAGTGAGAGAAATAAATTTTTAAGAAGGTTTAGGAGAGAGAAGATAAGGTTATCCTATTTGTATTCCAGAGGTTGTTGTAAGATAGAATAGAAGCAGGTTTGAGTTTCCTTCCCTGAACTGAACCCAACTAAAATGGGTGCCACTAATGACTCCTCCACGGAGATAGAGAAGACTAAGAAGGTTTCTCATTGTTGGGGAAACGCTCAAATACCCTTTGCACTTCCCTTTCTCACTTTCCCCAATTCCAACTTCACCACTTTCCTCTCTCCGCCTCAACTCCACACCTCGTTCGCCACTGCCGCTGACCATTTTTTCACCCTTCTCCACAACCTCGCTTCTCAGAACCCCTTCCTCAACAGAATCATCTCTCTCCCCTCCCAATTTCACACCTTATGCGTCCAGGTGCTTCTAAACTCTCGTCTTTTTGATAGTATTTATATGTGGCAAAAATAATGTGAAGCCTTGTTGTGTTTGGGTTCAGATTCGGAAGCACGGTAGCGTGAGATCGGTGGGTAATCATAATTTTGCTGCTGTTTTACCAGGGGATTCGGTGGCAGGGCTAGTTGTGGCTAATGGGGTTCTGAATTTCTTGAACATTTACAACACCTTGCTCATTGTTAGGCTTGTTTTGACATGGTTTCCCAATACTCCTCCTTCCATTGTTAGTCCCCTCAGGTGAGTTACCCTCCTTTATTAGTACTATTATTTTGGGGGCTGCATAATTACACACTTTATTATCCCGATTTCTCTTTATTTAATTAATAGTATAGAACTTCTTAGGTTAACATTGTGTAAAAATTAAACCCAAGAATATAAGACTTAGTTCAACTTTTAATTTTTACATGTGCTTATTTTCAGAAGTAAATAGAATATGTACAGACTATTAAAGAGTTTTATACTGTGTCTAGTTTTACTTGTTATAAATGTTCAATTCGTTAATTCTTATTATTGGTTGTATTGGTCTCTACAGTATTTATAGCAACTGAAATTTTGTCCTTAGATGATGAGGATTGAACTGAAAACATTTTATGCTGAGACTGGTTTGTTATTTTAGTGTATATAAGCCTAGGGCCACTCATACACCAAACGTAAACCATAATATGATTTACCATTTTGTTTTTGAGGATGTGGATAGATCAGGATCCTTTGACATTTCACTGTCACATACTTAATGATAGATAGTAGAGCACATTTGATTTCAAGAATTTTGAAGTGTTCAATAAAGTGATTGTTGTTTCATTCAGCACATTATGTGACCCATACCTTAACATATTCCGTGGAATTATTCCCCCTCTGGGAGGAACACTGGATCTCTCCCCCATTCTAGCATTCTTGGTCCTAAATGCATTTACTAGCACTGCTGCTGCACTCCCTGCTGAGCTTCCAGCCACAGAGCAATCCCAACAAGGTCTTGCAACACCATTACAAGCTTCTAATGTTACTACTTCACAGAAGAAATGGATGAGACGGCTTCTAGGGAACAAGTCAAGGACATCTGGTGGTGCGAAATAGAACATGGTAGAGTTTGTCTGTGCCTCTGACTGTTTATTAATTCATATAAGTTGCTATTGATAATTCCATCCAATTATGGTAGTTCTAGGCAACGCAATTTTCCAGCTTATGGTTCCAAAGATTGTAGAGTTATGGAGTTTGCTGGGGAAAGATCAAGCCACCACGGTCACAATTTATTTTGTTTTATTTTTTCAGTATACACATACCATTGTTTTCTTTTAATTCTAAGGTATTTTTTTTAATGTCCGAAACCTAAGGTCATTGAATATGGAGCTGGATTATATATAGTCCACCAGTAATCATGCTATGTAATTCATTCATTTAAACTTTCATTTATTTAAAAAAGCATGATAATTTTTTCCAATTTTTCAGTAGTTAAACGTAAAAGAGACATCCTCCGGAATGAAAAGGATTATATTTTACTGTGATCGGATTTCAACATCGGATGGCATGATCCCAATTCATTGCTTCAGTATCCACTGACTTTATGAAGCATCGTGATAACACTTTTAATTGAAAAGTAATCCACTCTATCATTTGTACACAAATACACTCTTTTTATAATATTTTACTCCTACAAATCAGGAGGTAAACAAGGAAGTCCATAAACCAGAATTGAATTAAAGATTTGATTATACAATACTTTATACAAATCTATAATCACTCTCCTTTTCTCACTTCTTCAAACCTTTTTGTTGAATTTTCTCACTTGTCTAAGTCTATTTGAATTTTTTTCTATCAAATCCTGTTAATATAACCTTCCTTCTCTAATACCACAACCAATCGTCTTCTTCATTTGAATGTTCTAAAAAAATAGAAGAGTTAGGCAAAAAATTTGTAACACTAATATATATTTGGTTACTTGAGATACTGACAATATGTTATATTTTAAAGAAGGAACAAACAACAAAAACAATATCAAGGTTATTGTTTGAAATAGAGACAAGTACTTCTCTAATGATAGTGGATTTACTTCCATTAAATACGGAAATACTTTCTTTAAAAAAGGTTTAAGATTTTTAATCTATCTAACATCAAAAGTCACATTATCAGAACATGCGAAGTCAATATCCATGCATTATTAAAAAAAACACTAAACGTGCTTATTAAGGCCTGGAATCATCATTACTTGTGTTATAGCAAACATCATAACTTTGTTGTCCTCTTTTTAATTGGTAGTTACAGTAGCAGTTGAAATTCTTTTACAATTCTTCTTTGATGTTCCATCACTTGGGCTATCATATGATTTCATAATATGGTTCTTTGATATGTCCATGTTGATATTACACTAAATACACTTATGGTTATCCTTTTCAAAAGTCTTTTGATTAATTTGCTTGCTTCATTGTTATCGTAGTTGTGGAATCAAAAATCATATCTTCTATTTTTAATATTGTTTTTCACACTATCTCACTTCGGATCAATACATAACATTCTTCTAACTTATTTATTTGTCATTTTCTTTGGCAAGATTTCTCCATGAAATTGCTGAAAATCATCATCCAATCCAGTAGGAATATATAAAGTTTTAATTTTTCAATTAATTTCTAATATGACTTTCCATCTTCAGGGTCCTTCAGGATTACTTTTTCACAATAATCCAACTCTCTAGAAATACCAATTAACTCTTCATAATATTCAATTAAGGTTTTATTCTTTTGTTTTGTAGTGAATGCTCTTCCATTTAAGCCAAACACATATAGCTCATCACTTTCTCAAAAAAAATTTGATAAAGCATTCCAAGTATCAAGGATAGTGTATAAGCAAATATATCTTTCCATGATTTTTGGTTTCAACTGTCATTTTGCATTTAGAATGAAACCTGCATTAAAAATACTTTTGGATTGAAGTATCACTAAAATTGATTCATGTGTTATCTCTCTAGCTAAGTTCTCCAAGAGAGAGGAAAAAAAAAAATGCTAACATCTAATACCAAATTGAAAACCAATTCACTCTATAATTTTCATTCATATCATTTACATACAAATACACTATTTTTATAACTCTTTCAAATAAGGAAGTCTATATATCATAACTAAATTAAAGAATATCTGATTATATAATATTTTATATATACCTCTAATTTAGTCAATTAAATATCTTCATCTCAATACTTTTTAATAAAAGATATTTTTTATCAAAACAAAAGTAAATAATTAACCAACCACAAGATATTCTAATGTGTGTTTGAACGCTAGTAATCTATGCACCTTTGTACACAATTTCTTTAAATGTTTTAGTTACTTTTTCTTGCTTCAATTCAAAGTGATGCACATTCAATCCTTCATGACACAGAATCTAATACCTTGTTAAAAAGTGTACACAATTCACTCAAATGAATTTAGATGAAAAAAAATTCACATTACAAGTCAATCCTCTACACGATGTTAATCTTTGATTTAATGTAAAATCTATTATTGATACTAGTTGGAAAACAGTTGGTACTCTGCCTTGGAGATTTACATTTTTTTAAGAATAAGATTTAGTTCTATATTTAATTGAGTTTTTAATTAAAAAAATGGGTAAATTAGGAATGTATATCATTGTTATGATAGAGACCTATTTCTTCCTTTAAAAAAATGATAGAGGGCTTATTTTTTTATTAAAATAATGATAACTGTTGTGAATGATGGGTGATTATGATACTTAGTTAAAGGATGAAACGAACTAAAGGATGTGTATGTAAAAAAGAGAGTATCCAAATAAAAATAAGTTATTTAATTAAAATGAAGGATGCATTTGGAAATCTACAAAGCTTGCATGGATAAATGAAGAATAAGGAATCCAAAGTCTATTTTTATCCTTCACGTCAAATCTTTCATTGGTGACATCACTTTCTTTTTCACTGTTTTCTTCTTTGTTGAACAGGTGAAGGATAACTTGTTAAAAGTGGAGGTGAGAATCAATTCAAGTGAAACTCTTTTCGGAATTAGCAACTTCAGGACATTGAATTTAAAGGGAAAACTATTCATTTCACATACTATAAGTGCAAAACTAAAAAGAAAAATAAATAATGTTTGATAAGTGATATAAAAAAAAGATATAGACATGAGGAAATATAAAAAAGAAAATGACTGTAGACAAAATAGAGATCAATTTAAAATATTTGTAGATAAATTTTAAATAAAATACTGGCCTTCATTATTACTGTCACAAAACCTTGGAATTGTTCATTCATCAAAATTTGTAAAACTATGTTAAAGATCACATCCCTTTTCTTACTAATTTCACATCTTCGTAAATCTAGGTAGAATCGTTTACTTTTCTACTGCTGCCTTGTGAAAGCGAATATTTCTATGACCCTATAAGGCTAACACGAATTCCTGTGCACACACTATGAAGCTTCTGCATTTCTTTACAATTGACATTGCACGGATTTCCATCCACTGCAGAAAAGGCGTCAGATTCCACATGATATTTAAGCGCAGAGCAGCGAATATTATGCTTTATTAATGGAGAATCCTATTCATATCCATACACTATTACAATGTAATAACTGGAGCTTTATCACTAACAAACCATTTATGGTACGACGGCTTTCAGCATAGAAAAAAAGTTTTAGTGTTTTTCCTAGCAGTATCCAAGGCAATAACTTTAAATTTGTGGATTAAATAACTTATCCTAGTATAATACTTAAAATTTTATATTTATTATAAATAACACTAATTTATAATATACAAATATCTTATCCAATTAATTTTTTCCAGTTTTTCTACAACTTTTTTATATTGTCTTTATTTTTTTCTCCCCAAGTATTACTCGCACTTGATTTGATTTAGAAACAAATTAGGTAAGTTACCTAAAAAGTCCATAAGCACTTTGTAAAAGTACTTATAAATTCGTCGAACAAGATTTGAACTTAAATATGCGTTAAATATGAAACTAGAAATCAAACTTATATCTTTACAAAATATTCGTAACATGTAACGAGAAAAACTAAAACAGAATATGAATATTATTTGTATCAATTAATGTACAGTTCAATTGGTCTAATATTTTCACTCTCATCAAGGATATGAAAAGATAAAGAGGAGAATATAAGAGATAAAGAAAAAAAAAAAAAAAAGTGAAGAGGTGCAAAAAA